>Ga0172369_10000477_pt1 | contig 59567 bp, 51 predicted proteins | sample LakKiv25m_FD_114539 | JGI IMG/M metagenome (GOLD analysis project Ga0172369, IMG submission 114539) | Freshwater microbial communities from Kabuno Bay, South-Kivu, Congo - kab_022012_11.25m | ecosystem: Environmental > Aquatic > Freshwater > Lake | place: Democratic Republic of the Congo...
AGATGATTTGCCTGTTTCAACAAAGTTTTTCTGACCCATTTTTATCTCCTGCTCTTCATGTGATTCCTATTGAATCACAATTCGTTTAATCAGTCAATTGTCACTTGTTTTTCAACACTCTCCAAAATATTTGTTGACCAGTAAAATGATTTGTGGCATAATCTACCAAATAATTATCGGCTATGAAGGAAACGAGTAAATCAGTTTCAACTTTCAGCGAGTCTGGATTAAGTGAGAGCCAGATCAGGTAAATTGGTTGAAAATCATTCCGGAGCTGCAATCTGAAAGTTAATTTATAACGATTAGGAAAGCCGGATTCATTCCTCGTTATCGGAATGCGAGTATATCCCTCTGGGCGTACTTGATAAGTGCCTGGATAACAGGAAGCAGAGTGGTACCGCGCGAGCAACCAAGCTCTCGTCTCTGAATTGGGACGAGAGTTTTGTTTTATTATGTTTTTTTAATTGGAGGTACGATGTTTAGACCAGTCACACCAAAATTAGATGTTACAGAGATGGAAAATACCATCCTTAAATACTGGAAAGAACATGAAATTTTCAAAAAAACAGGTTTGGAGCGATCTGGAAAACCCGAGTATGTTTTTTATGAAGGACCACCTACTGCCAATGGAAAACCTGGCGTTCACCATGTCGAGGCTCGAGCTTTCAAAGATATGTTCCCAAGATATAAGATCATGCGTGGTTATCATGTTTCTCGTCGCGGAGGGTGGGATACACATGGATTGCCCGTGGAAATAGAAGTTGAGAAGAAACATGGTTTTACCAATAAACAACAAATAGAAGATTATGGGATCGCTCGATTTAACGAAGAGTGCCGCAAATCGGTTTTTGACTACATACAGGATTGGGAGAAACTTACAGATCGAATCGCTTTTTGGGTTGACCTTAAAGAGGCGTACGTAACTTACACAAATGACTATATCGAATCGGTATGGTGGATATTAAAGAATTTCTGGGACAAAGATTTGCTCTATGAAGGTTACAAGGTTGTTCCATATTGCCCTCGCTGTGGCACTCCGTTATCGGATCACGAAGTTGCCCAGGGTTATGCGGAAGCGAAAGATCCTTCTGTGTTCGTCAGACTTCCTCTTGTTGATTTTCCTAATACGTCCTTGTTGGTTTGGACAACAACTCCCTGGACACTCCCAGGAAATGTTGCTGTAGCTGCTCACCCGGATGTGGAATACGTTACCATAGAGCGGGATCTACCGGAAGGCGGGAAAGAAAGACTTATCCTGGCAAAATTATTATTGGAGAAGGTTTTTCGTGATGAGACAGTCAAGATAATTGATACTTTCAAAGGGAAAAAACTGGATCACTACCAATATCAGCCATTATTTACATTCATGCCTCCAGATAAACCTGCATATTTCGTTGTCATGGGTGATTTTGTGACAACCGAAGATGGGACTGGTTTGGTACATATGGCTCCAGCTTTCGGAGCTGAGGATATGCAAGCAGCCAATAAATATGATCTCCCCATTCTCATGACTGTGGATGTGGATGGGACTTTCAAATCAGAGATCACTCCATGGAAAGGGAAATTTGTTAAGGATGCAGATCCCCTTATCATAAAGGATCTTCAATCGCGTGGTTTGCTTTTCCTCTCAGAGTTGTACTCTCATACTTATCCTTTCTGCTGGCGATGCGATACCCCGCTTTTATATTATGCGCGTGGTACCTGGTACATACGAACCAGTAAGGTAAAGGATAGATTGGTGGAGATCAACCGTAATAATATAAATTGGGTCCCATCGCACGTAAAAGAAGGTCGCTTCGGAAATTGGCTTGAAAATAATATCGATTGGGCTTTAGGCCGTGAAAGGTTCTGGGGCACTCCTTTACCAGTATGGGAATGTGTGGAATGTAAACATCAGGAATGTGTTGGATCAGTAGAAGAACTTTCTCAAAAATCGGGTCAGGACCAAACCCGGCTCGATCTTCACAGACCCTATGTGGATGATATCCATTGGAGTTGTCCTGAATGTAATTCAGTTATGCAGAGGGTTCCTGAGTTGATCGATGTCTGGTTTGATTCTGGGTCCATGCCAGTTGCCCAACTACATTACCCATTTGAAAATCAAGATTTGTTCAAAAAGCAATTCCCAGCGGATTATATCTGTGAGGCGGTTGATCAAACCAGGGGTTGGTTCTATTCATTGCATGCGATCAGTACGATGTTGTTTGATAGTGAAAGTTTCAAAAATGTCGTATGTCTGGGGTTGGTACTGGATCGGCATGGTCAAAAGATGTCCAAAAGTCGAGGTACGGCTGTTGATCCATGGGATATTCTTAATGTGAGTGGCGCTGATGCTTTTCGTTGGTATTTCTATACTTCAGGTCCGCCACATGCAGAACGAAGGTTTTCACCGGATCTGGTTACAGATATTGTACGAAGTTTTACTTTAACTTTATGGAATGTTTATTCCTTCTTTGTCACATATGCAAATTTGGATGTTCCAGTTGTCAAGGAAAATTTTCAACCGGATAACGAATTGGATAAATGGCTCTTATCGACATTAAATGTTCTGGTAAGGGATGTAACCAGGGCTTATGAAGATTATGATGTCACTGGAGCTACCAGACCAATAGAAGCATTTGTTGAGAATTTGTCGACCTGGTTCTTACGTCGAAGCAGGAGGCGATTTTGGAAATCTGAATCAGATCTGGACAAACAAGCTGCTTATAACACACTGTATACTGCACTGGTCACATTGAGCAAATTGCTTGCGCCAGCCATGCCATTCCTAGCGGAGGAGATTTATCAAAATCTTGTAAGGAATGCTGCTCCAAACTCGGCAGAATCTGTTCATCTAGCCGAATGGCCGACTGTTCACGAATATCTTATTGACGATACCCTCAATGCGAATATGGCCCTGGTTATGAAGATGGTGTCCCTTGGGCATTCAGCCCGTCAGAAAGCTAACCGAAAAGTTCGCCAACCATTGGCTGAAGTTGCCTTGGCTGTAAAAAATGAAGAAGAACGAATTGCCATAGAAGGATATGCAGAATTGATCTCAGATGAACTTAATGTCAAACACGTTCGTTTCTTGGATACCAGCAGTGAAGCTGCAGCATTCAGCCTTAAACCCCTTCCAAAACAGTTGGGACAAAAATATGGGAGTCGATTTCCTGTTCTTGCAAAGGTGATCAAGACGTTGGATGTTGATAAAACAGCTAAAGCCTTGTTGGTTGGTGAGCCGATTTTGGTTGAAGTGGATGACCAAAAATATGAGATCTTCCCGGATGAAGTCGAAGTGCATTTGGAGGCAAAAGAAGGCTTTTCAGTAGCCAACGATGGCGCATACATGGTAGCGCTTGTGACAGAGTTAACGCCGAAATTAATTGAAGAAGGTCTTGCGAGAGAATTTGTACGTCGAGTCCAGGAATTGAGAAAGCAGGAGGATTTTGATATATCAGATAGAATTGACCTTTATGTTATTAGTTCACCTGGATTGAGAAACGCGATTTTAGAATATCATGATTATATTTCGGTTGAGACATTGGCAGTTAATATTAATTTTGAATTACCTGGGAATGGAGAACAGGTTCTTTATGAAGAATTCGAAGGCGAGAAGGTAAATATCAAAGTTAAGAAGAGATAACCTCGAATAATACTCCTAAGATTAAATTATTCAAGATGCCAGTCCTTATGATTTGGGCTGGCATCTTATTTTTCATGAAATAATCTTTTTGGGATACCGTTTGTCTATTTGCAGGCAGCAAGATTCTTGCAAAGTATGATATTAGTTATAATAAATCTTCGACTAGATTCATAGGCAGAACTGCTACTCCAACGATTCCTGGGCCAGTATGAACTCCAAGAACAGGCGAGATTCTCAAAATTTCAATTTTCTTAATATTTAAATTTTCACTGAGAAGTTTTGATAGAGCCTCAGCACTTTCGGAAAGTCGTCCGTGCAGTACGGTAGCCCATACAGGGATTTGACCATACATTTCAACAATGTGATCTGTAATATTGGACAAACTTTTTTGGATCGTGCGATTTTTACCAACCGTACTGTATTTGCCATCAGCCCGATCTACCCTGATGACAGGTTTGAGTTTCAGTAATGATCCAGCCAAAGCTTGCACTCGACCAATACGTCCGCCACGAGCCAGGTACTCCAATGTTTCGAGAGTATAGATCACCTCGGTCGATTCTCGGATTTTTGACAACCGCTCGAGGATTGCATCCTTTCCCCAGCCAGCACGGGCAGCCCAGGCAGCCGCCAGGACTTGAAATCTTTCTCCTCCAGATAGGGTCATCGTATCAACAGTGATCACTTCCGCCGATTTCACATTTTTACCGCCATTCTTGGCGGAGTTGAAAGTACCACTCAAACCAGATGAAATATGTAACGACATTACCTGTTTGCTTGTCTCAGCCAATTTATTAAAAATATTGGCAAAGATTCCTTCGGAAGGTAGCGATGTGGTTGGGATGACTGGTCGCATTGCTTCCAGCCGATCATAAAATTCGTCTGCAGAGATATCAGATGAATTTATTTCTCCTTCGGGAAATTGAATATAAAGTGGCGCCTCGGTAATATCGAGGTCCTCTTTTTCTTGAACGAGCAAGTCTGCTGCACAATCTGTTACAATTTTCATTCTTCCATCTCACTTTCAATTATTTATGGTTATTAATTTGTTCAAGATCATTTATTCAATGCACTCAAGGTGGAAAATATTCGATTTTTTTTGTCGTTGAACGGGAGTAATGCGGGTCTGATAAATCTTGGGGGACAGTATTAATTAAATATGATTTTACAGTTCCAAAAGATATTATACTTTAGAATTTTGATTGACAATTGCCGATGATTACACTGTTAAAATTTATATCATTATGGATAAACCATAATTTAATAGGATAAAATACAATTTATGCAGATTGATCTTCCCTTAAAAGCGAACGATGGAGATGTTCGCCCAACGTACGCTGAAGTTAGTCTATCTCGGATTGAAAAAAACCTTGATGCCATTCGCAATAAAGTGAAGCCATCCAGGGTAATGTTGATTCTTAAAGCCAATGCTTATGGTCATGGTTTAAGAGATGTTGCCTTGCATTTGGCGAATCAGGTCGATTATATTGGGGTGGCGGTTCTTGAAGAAGGGATCTTATTACGCCAAATTGGGATCAAAACACCTATTTTGGTAATGGGGGGAGTTTGGAAAAGCCAGATTCCTCAATATATTCACAACAACTTAACTCTGACAGCTTCGTCTGTAGAAAAGCTTGAAGAAATCGATCAAATTGCAGCTTCTTTGAAGAAAAAAGTCCAGGTTCATTTGAAAATTGATACGGGAATGGAGCGCATCGGAGTGCATTATTATAGTGCTCATACGTTACTGGAAGCTGCACATTCTTGTCAGAGAAATATCGAGATAGAAGGCATTTATTCGCATTTTGCTAATTCTGATTCATCAAATTTGGAATATTCCCACCTGCAACTCGAACGCTTTAATGAAGTTCTCCGCTATTATGAAAAAAATGATCTACCCATGCCGATCCGACACATGGCAAATTCAGGTGCAGTTCTTCAAATCCCCGAAAGTTATTTCGATATGGTTCGCCCGGGTATACTAATGTACGGCGTATATCCATCTCCCGAAAGCGCCAAGTCAATAGTCGTAAAACCAGCATTATCATGGAAGTCGCGTGTAGTATATTTCAAGGTTGTCAAACCTGGACATCCAGTTAGTTATGGTTCGATCTGGCAGAGTGACCATCAGGTTCGTATTGTTACGATCCCGGTCGGATATGGTGATGGTTATTTCCGAAGTATGTCGAATAAAGCCAATGTGATCATTGGTGGAAAAAAATTTCCACAGGTAGGCAGGGTTTGTATGGATCAGATAATGGTTAATATTGAATGGGGAACTGCTTACAATGGTGATGAAGTAACTCTCATCGGTGAATCAGGAAATGAGAAAATAACGGTTGAAGATCTGGCTGGTTGGGCAGATACAATTCCTTATGAAATATTAACCAATATAAATACACGTGTTCCGCGTGTATACATTAAATAAGGGAAATCTCGGATCATAATAATTCTAGAATTATGGAGACTGAATGAAAAGGTATTTAAAAGATTATTTAATTCTATTTTTGATGGCAGGTTTTGTAGTATGTCTGGATCAATTCTCAAAAGCCCTTGTTCGCCAAAATATACCCTTGGGTGGCTCATGGATGCCGTTGGAATGGCTGAGTCCATATGCTCGATTTGTGCATTGGTATAACACTGGTGCGGCTTTTGGTATATTTCAAAATGGTAGTTTAATATTTGCCAGCCTTGCTGTAATTGTGATCCTCTTGATAATTTATTATTTTCCTCGTGTGCCGGTAAATGATTGGACGTTTCGGGTGGCACTGGCATTGCAGATGGCTGGAGCGACAGGTAATTTGTTGGATCGAATTATTTTTGCTGGAAAGGTTACCGATTTTATATCGATTGGTAAATTTGCGGTTTTCAACATTGCAGATGGAAGCATAACGATTGGGGTTGTTGTCTTATTGATTGGAGCCTGGATTAAAGATATTAAAGAAAAGAAGACCGGCATTAATAGCGATATTGAAAACATGGATATATCCTCGGTTGAAAGTGATGGAAAGGATGCATGAGAGGATAGTAAAATTTCAATTCTTACCTCTTGAAAAAGTACGTCTCGATAAATTCCTCGTAACCCAACTGCCGGATTATTCCCGTGTTCGTTTGCAAGGATTTATCAAAGATGGGTTTGTATTGGTTGGAGGTGTTGTTGAGAAAAAAACCAGCCGAATTTTAGAGCATAATGTAGAGATCGAAGTTCAATTTCCTGAAGTTGTGGCAACAGGATTATTAGCTGAAAACATTCCCCTTGATATTATTTTTGAGAATCGCGACCTCATCGCAATCAATAAACCGGCAGGCATGGTTGTTCATCCGGCTGTCGGGCATGTAGTTGGAACACTTGTAAACGCTGTACTGGGTTATGTTCCTGATATTGAAGGCATTGGGGGGGAAGAACGCCCGGGGATTGTTCACCGATTGGATAAAGATACTTCAGGGGTCATACTTGTGGCTAAGAATGAAAGAGCCCATCGATGGTTGCAGGACCAATTTAGACTACGATTGGTAGAAAAAACATACCTTGCTCTAGTAGATGGTGCACCTCAAACACCTTCGGGTCGTGTGGAGGCTTCAATAGGACGGGATCCAGCACATCGTAAGAAAATGTCGGTTTCTTCCCCTAATAAAGGACGGGAAGCCATAAGTGAATATCGATTAGTTGAGAAATTCAAAGAACATGCATTGCTTGAATTTCATCCATTAACTGGGAGAACCCATCAGATTCGTTTGCATAGTACCTTATTGGGTTGTCCGATCGTAGGTGACAGGGTCTATGGTAGGAAGAAACCGTCTATCGACATTGATAGACATTTTTTGCATGCTTATCGACTGAAGATAGTTCTCCCCGGAGAAATAGAAACCCATGTATTTGATGCACAGCTGCCAGAGGACCTACAACATGTCCTGGACAACTTAAGAAATGCGGACAGAAATAAACAGGATCAGGAGTGAATGATGAACATTGTGGATTTAAGATCTGATACAGTGACCCAACCAACACCAGAAATGCGGGAAGCGATGTCCATGGCTGTTGTTGGGGATGATGTTTATGGGGAAGACCCGACCGTAAATCGATTACAAGAAATCGCAGCAAATATGCTGGGGAAGGAAGCTGGTTTATTCGTTCCTTCTGGGACGATGGGTAACCTTTCTGCCATGTTGGCACATTGTCAAAGGGGGGACGAAGTTATCCTGGGAAATAAGGCGCACACATTTCTTTATGAAGCAGGTGGAATTTCTGCTCTTGGAGGTGTTCATTCTTGCCAACTTCCAAATCAGAAAGATGGATCTTTGGATCTTAATGACGTTAAGAGTGCGATCCGATCAGATGATCCTCATCAACCAGTCACAAGATTGATCGCGTTGGAAAATACTCATAATCGTTGTGGTGGAACATTCCAAGTCCCGGCATATACACGTGAAATTTGCGAATTTGCGTATCAACATGGTCTGTCTGTTCACCTGGATGGAGCCAGGATATTTAATGCAGCTATTGCTTGTGGAGTACCTGTCAAAGATATGGTCGCATACGTCGATTCGGTTACTTTTTGTTTAAGCAAGGGATTATGTGCTCCGGTAGGATCGATTCTATGTGGCACGCGAGAATTTATTCATAAGGCACGCAGGATTCGCAAGCAACTGGGAGGCGGTATGCGACAGACTGGTATTCTTGCTGCTGCAGGAATATTTGCTCTGGAACATATGGTGGATCGTTTAATTTTAGATCATACTCATGCAAAAAAACTGGCCGAAGGACTTGGAAGGATTCCCAATCTTATTTTGGATGAAGGTACGGCAACGACCAACATGGTTTTCTTGTGTATTAATGACCAAGTGAATTACTCAGCTAACCAGCTTTCCGCTCTTCTCGAAAAAAAAGGCATAAGGGTTGGAGTTGTGGGTGAAAAACGCTTTCGTCTGGTAACCCATTATTGGATCACAGATTACGATATAGATCAAACCATTAATGAGTTCGGAAATATTCTAAATTGATCCAGTTTATTAATTTTGAAAATCCTAATCATAATTATTCCAGGTCGATAAAAAACTGGATTCTCTCAGTGCGATAATTGTGTTTTTAAGCACATGCATTATAATTTACCTGTCATTGTTCATCTTTAAGGAGACCTATCCATGGAAAAATTTTTATCTGAGATCGACACCTTGGCAGCCATAATTCGCTCAAAATGGGCAGGTCAACTTCAATTTGGTATCATACTAGGTAGTGGATTGGGTGGAGTTGCAGATTCTGTTCAAAAAAGTATAAGTATTCCCTATAAGGAACTTCCAGGATGGCCTCTATCAACTGTAAAAGGGCACGCAGGAAAAATGGTCATCGGACAACTAGAAAATAAAAATGTTCTTGTCATGCAAGGACGGATACATTTTTATGAGGGCTATAGTATGCAAACGGTAACCATGCCCATCCGGGTGATGCAACGCTTGGGGATCAAAAACCTGATCATTACAAATGCAGCTGGAGGCGTTAATCCATCTTTTGACCCTGGTGATGTAATGCTGATTACAGATCATCTCAATTTAATGGGAATGAGTGGTCAGAATCCCTTGAGTGGTCCGAATTTGGATGAATTCGGGCCTCGTTTTCCGGATATGAGTCAGGCTTATGACCGCGAGTTGATGGAATTAGCACGTCGAATTTCACAAAAGAAGAAGATTGTTCTTCGGGAAGGTGTATACGCCGGCCTTAGTGGTCCTTCCTTTGAAACACCAGCAGATCTAAGGTTTCTCAGGGCTGTAGGTGTGGACGCAGTCGGAATGTCAACCGTCCCAGAGGTGACAGTCGCCCGTCATGGAAGTATGCAAGTCCTGGGTTTTTCAGGTATAAGCAATAAAGCTAATTTGGATGGATCTACGATTACAACACATGAAGAGGTATTGGAAGCTGGGAGGATCATATCTCCAAAAATTGAAACCATCATTCATGGTGTGTTGGGTGAAATTTAACAAAAATCATGATAGAGATCGTTCAGTTCTTTTCAAAATATTCTCTTGGGGTGTACTTGATCCTTGTATTAGGACTCTTGATCACACTTCGCAAATTTATAATTACACTTCGTGAACAGCGTGACCTGATCTTTGGTTTGGAACGTGAAATAATCCATCTTCGTGTTATGAAGTCTGTAACCAGTCTGGTAATTATCGGTTTGTTGATCATCGGAGAATTTACCCTTGTGACCTTCCTTTCTCCAACGATGCCTGCCTCAACTCAATTACTGACACCAACTATTAACCCACTCTTAACACCTCAAGGTACGATAATCCTTGGGCGGGGAACAGAATCACTTGAGACTTTACAACCTGTTTCGCCTCAATTGAAAGCCACTGGATGTATCATTGGTCAGATCAACATCACAGAACCAAAGGTTGGCCAGGAAATAAAAGGCGAGATCACTCTCATTGGGACTGCAGATATTCCAAACTTTGGATTCTACAAATATGAATATGCCCCTCAAGGGACTGAAAATTGGTCGACAATTTTGGCCGGGAGGAAACCTGTTGTTGATGATCAGCTAGGAAACTGGGATCTAACCGAATTGACCCCTGGAGATTATGTTTTACGCTTGGTGGTTTTTGATAATGTCAATACTGAAATGCCTATATGCCTGATTCCAGTTCGGATCACCCAATGATTATTATGTAAAGGAAGCAACATGGCTGAAGTTCAAATTCGCAATGCTGTTGCAACAGATATCCAGGTTGTTATGGGTTTTGATCATTCTTCTAAGAGTGATTATGTCTGGCAATTCGATTTACAGCAAGGGGATGACCAGGTAGGTTCAATTTTTCGTGAGATCCGCCTCCCACGTTCAATAACCATTCAATATCCAAAATCCATCTCTAGTCTGCCAGATGTTTGGAATCGGCAAAGTGAGATGATTGTTGCAGTTGTAGAAAATGGGGTTTGTGGCTATTTGCGATTAACTGATTTTTTGGTTCTCGAGACTTCCTGGATAACAGATCTGGTTGTTTCTCAAGGATATCGCAATAAAGGGATTGGAAAAAGTCTGATCCTGGCTGCCCAAAATTGGGCTGCCGATCGACACAAATCGCAGGTAATACTTGAAATGTCAGCAAAAAATCATCCTGCTACCAATCTGGCGAAAAAATTGGGATATGATTTCTGCGGTTATAATGACCATTATTACACATCCAATGATGTTGCATTATTCTTTGGGAAGGCTTTACGCTCTTGATCTGTCTGATTGGTAGGTTCGAATGAGTGGCGGATGGTTGAATGAAGTACTGGTGGGGGTCGTTACATTAAACCAGATATTAACTGCAGGAATCGCCATAACGGCTTTTTCCTTATTTTTTTATTCTCTTTCATTTAATTTACGAGACCGTGTTGCCCGTTCTTTTGCCATAATCTTATTATGTGTGGTAGTGGTTTTTACCAGTGAAGCTCTTGGAAGTGCTTCCATATCAAGGGACGTAATCAATTTCTTTTTGCATTTTGAATGGTTTGGGATCGTTTATTTGCCAGCTGCTTATTTGCATTTTTCTGATGCCTTGCTTGTTACAACAGGTCGCCCATCAAGGGGTAGAAGAAGAAATGCAGTCAGATTCTTATATGTTGTATCAACCTCATTCTTGATCCTGCTATCTTTTGATAAATTGCTAGGTCCAATTGTTTTGGATGCCCAGCCAGCTCCACATCTTCAACGTACCTTTTGGACAGAAGTATTTACATTTTATTATATAGTTGCAATGCTCTGGGCCTGGATCAATTTCGGCAGGTCCTTCCGACATACGCTCACAAGTTCTGGAAGAAGACGAATGTTATATTTGCTTGGAGGAGCGACAGCCCCGGCAATCGGATCATTTCCATTCTTATTATATGGTTCTACATTGGCTTCAGATTATCCTCTAATCTTTTGGGGGATTGCATTAATAAATAACTTGATGGTAGGCGGATTGATCATCTTGATGGCTTATGCGGTTGCTTTTTTTGGGGTTTCATGGCCAGACCGCGTGGTTAAGAGTCGTTTGTTTAAATGGATCATGCGTGGTCCAGTGACAGCGTCTGTAACGCTGGGAGTAATGACAATCGTAAGAAGGATCGGCGAGATGTTTGGGATCGTCTACACGAGTGCTGTTCCTGCTTCCATGGTAGCAATTGTTCTGCTTATGGAGCATACCATTACTCTGGCTGCACCATTTTGGGAGCGATGGATTTTTTTCGGGAATGATCGCACCGATCTAATGTTATTACAACGGTTGGAGGAGAGACTGATCACCAAAGGAGATTTCCGCCAATTCCTGGAGGCTATCCTGGCTGCCATCCGTGATCATATCCAATCTCACTCCGCGTTCATAGCGGGAATGGATGAAAATAAGATTTCTCTTTTGGTTTCAACAGGTACTACCCACTTATTCAATGAGAATAACCTTGGGGATGCGTTGGAATTGATCAATAATTCAGAAGAACAGCAAAATGATTATTTTATCTGGGGAGAATATTGGATATTCCCGTTATACCAGGTGCCAGCTCGCGATGAATCTATTCCAAAATTAATTGGTCTGATTGGTGCCTCCAGGCAAAAAGATCAGATCTTGCTTGATGAACAACGTCAATCTCTCAAGTTATTATTACAAAGAGCCTCGCTTGCTTTGCAGGATCGAATTTTACAGGAAAGCGTATTTCAATCCCTGGAAGAATTACAACCGAAAATTGATCTTTTTCAAAAATGGCGGGCAGTCGGTAGATATGATAGTAAAACAAGCCTACTGGCTAATGACCTTCCTCCAGAAGGTGACCTGGCGAATTGGGTTAAGGAAGCATTAACTCATTACTGGGGAGGTCCTAGACTATCACAAAGCCCGTTATTACAATTGCAGATCGTTCGGCAGGCTTTTAATGATCACAATGACAACCCTTCCAATGCATTACGGGCAATTTTAAGACAAGCAGTTGATGGAATTCGCCCGGAAGGAGAACGTCGCTTTACTGCTGAATGGATCCTTTTCAATATCTTGGAATTAAAATTTATCGAAGGCAGAAAGGTAAGGGATGTAGCGTCAAGGTTGGCTATGTCTGAGGCAGATTTATATCGGAAACAGCGTGTCGCCATTGAAGAAGTGGCGCGTATTATTATTGAGATGGAACGGCAGGCACATTGACCGTTTCGATGAGAACTAGGTAGGGTTTTTATGGATGATGAACAATTAGCCATTGAAGAATTTTCTGCGATAGATGATGCCTGGTGGGAATCAATATTGGCGGAAGATAACAATAGAAGCATAAAGAATAACCACACTTCGAACCGAGGATCTAATAGTTCTGGCATTGATATTAATTGGGAATATGCCATAGATATTTTTGAAAAAGATCAAATAATTATTATGGATGTGTTTCATGTAAATAAAGGGGGATTGCTCGTTGATCATAAGGATCTCCGAGGATTTATTCCTTGTTCACATTTGATCGATTTATCACCAAATTTGGATAGATCCGAGAGGGAAAAAGCTCTCTCAACTTATCTTGGGAAAAGAATAAGAGTAAAAATTATTGAATGTATACCTGATGAAGGGAAATTGGTTTTTTCTGAACGTGCAGCCCAGGTTGAATCCGGTCGTAGAATGGAATTAATGGAGAATTTGCAGGTTGGACATGTTGTTTGCGGTGTTGTGACGAATATTACAGATTTTGGTGTTTTTGTTGACCTAGGTGGAATTGAAGGTCTTATACATATCTCGGAGCTATCCTGGGGAAGAGTGGATCATCCTTCGAAAATTCTAGGATTGGGTCAAAGTGTTAATGTTCTTATCATTGAGATCCAACCTGATCGTTGTAGAGTAGCTCTAAGCATTAAGCGATTGAAACCTAACCCATGGATCATTGTTGAGGAAACTTATCGTGAAAACCAGATTATACCTGTTGAGGTAACCACCCTTACTTCCTACGGAGCATTTGCCCGTGTTGATGATTGCATAGAGGGTTTGATCCATTTTTCCGAAATCCCTTTGTCGGATAAAATGAATATCAAAGATGTACTTAAGCCTGGTGATAAAATCATGGCAAAGGTTCTTCGAGTGGATATATCCAGGCAGCGTCTGGGACTTAGTCTGAATTTTGAGAAATAATCAAGGACTTAATGCCTCCTACTACAAGAAAATCTAAAAAAATCGGGCAAGGAAATCAATCGGTAATAGAGGATCCAGTTGAAGCCGGTTGGCTGGATAAATTCCACCATTTTAATGTCCATTTTGGGCGTTTTTTATGGGATGCTGTGGGGGTTGTATTAATTGCTCTTGGGTTATTGATCCTTGTCGGAATTCTTGGATTATCGGAAGGAACATTTTTATCTCAGTTGGTCGAGTTGATCAGTATCTGGTTGGGTTGGGGGAATCTGTTAATTGTCGTTATGGTATTCTTTGGTGGATATTTTGCATTTAAACATGGGCGGGAGCCAATACAAATAAAATGGTCTCAAGTTATCTACTTTGAATTAACAGGCATTCTCTCATTGGCGATCCTTTCGTTACTCAGCGGCAACTCGCTTGCCCAGGTGGATAACGGGTGGTGGGGTGGACGAGTTGGGTGGGCTTTGGTGGTATTGGTCCAAAAGTTAATTGGTGAATTTGCCGGGATTGTTCTTCTTGTGTTTCTTTGGGTTATATCCATTATGGGAAATTTCGGATTATGGGTGAAGGTCGAAAAGTGGTTGCTCAATCAAGCAGGAGAAATTCCATCGGATCCAACTGGACCAGATCAAGTTATTGAAGAACAGCCTCTTTTCGTAGAAGGTGCAAAACAACCAAAGGTAAAAGTTGCCAGTCAAAAATCGAAAATCAATTTACCTCCAGAATTTCGTAAGTCGCTTGTTGTGTCAGATAATCCGGGTGAGAAAGTAATAAATCCTCCACCCCGGGGAGATCGTTTACCTCCAGTTAGCATCCTCGCTTCCGAACAGAATGTAAGACCTGATGAACGGAATATAAATCAAACAGCAGGACTGATTGAAAAAACATTGGCTGATTTTGGTATTCCTGCCAGGGTCGTTGGATTTCGGATCGGTCCAACGATAACCCAGTTTGCAGTTGAACCTGGTTTCTTTGAAAAAAATAGTTCTGATAATGGTGACGTTAACCGGCAGAAAGTACGAATTGCCCAAATTGCTGGACTTTCGAAAGATCTGGCATTGGTTCTTTCAGCTGAGCGTTTGAGGATTGAGGCCCCAGTCCCAGGTCGTTCTTATGTTGGTATTGAAGTTCCAAACTTGAGAGCCACAACAGTTCGATTGCGATCAATCCTGGAATCTGAACCTTTTTATAAGATAGGGTCACAACTGGCCATTGCCTTGGGGAGAGATGTATCGGGTCAACCTGTTGTCGCAGACCTTACAAGAATGCCTCATGTTTTGATTGCAGGAACGACCGGATCAGGAAAATCAGTCTGCATCTCTACCTTGGCAACCTGTTTGGCAATGAATAACACACCAGAAGATCTAAAAATGGTGATGATTGATTCTAAAATGGTTGAATTGATCCGATTTAATGGTCTGCCCCATTTATTGGGAAAAGTGGAGACAGACATTCAACGTATTTTAGGAGTATTACGCTGGATCGTTGTGGAGATGGAGCATCGCTATAAACTGCTTGAGGCTGCACGTGTGCGTGATCTCGATGGATATAACAAACGCCTTCTCCGTCGAAAAGAAGGGGTTCCATTGCCTCGGATCGTGGTGTTGATCGATGAATTGGCAGATCTGATGATGTCCGCACCGGATCAAACAGAACACAATCTTGTTCGCTTGGCACAAATGGCTAGAGCAACCGGAATCCATCTCATCGTTGCAACTCAAAGACCTAGTACCGAAGTCGTGACTGGTTTGATTAAGGCAAATTTCCCAGCAAGGATTTCATTTGCAGTAGCATCAGGAATTGATTCTCGCGTCATTCTTGATTCTCAAGGCGCTGAAACACTACTTGGGCATGGAGATATGCTTTTTCTTAATCCTGAAATAGGGAATCCAATTCGTGCACAAGGTGTCTTGATCACAGATCAGGAAATTGAACGACTCATAACCTTCTGGCAAAAAGCAAGTCCAAATATGGATGACCGTCCACCCTGGGAAACATTATTGAGTGAGCCTGATGAGGGTGAAGATGGAGTAATGATCGAACATGCCATAGTATTGTTGAAAAAAGAGCAACGTGCCAGCGCATCGATGCTTCAGAGAAGATTGAGAATTGGTTATCCACGTGCCGCCCGGTTATTGGATCGATTGGAAGAGATGGGGATTGTCGGACCCTCAACTGGAGGAGGCAGAGATCGGGATGTTTTGATCGACTCTGAAGAAGATTTGGATGATGAATTAAATTAAATTTTTGTTATGTTAACTGAAAAGTTTCCTTAGGTGGTATTATTAAAGCTTATAAAAATATAACAACTGAAAGGATACAAATCAACTTTCCATGAATGAAGAACGAAAATCATTTAGCGATCTTTTACGAATTTGGTTTAAATGGGTGACCGATCCCCTGGGAGCTTTTTTCAACCGTCTGGGATTACGCCCAAATACAATGACTATTCTTGGCGTTTTAGGAACTGCCTTAGGCGCATTTATGATTGCTCAAGGGAAAATGTTATGGGGAGGTCTATTAATATTGATCTCAGTCCCATTTGATGCTCTCGATGGGACCATGGCACGTTTGAGAGGGGAGGCTAATGAATGGGGGGCTTTTGTAGACTCGGTGGCTGATCGTTATTCCGAGTTGATCACATATGCTGGATTATTATATTATTATCTATTCACAAAGCCAGATAATTTTGCCTGCATCTTAGTTTTTATTTCTGCCGCGGGATCTGTGCTTGTCTCGTATGTAAAAGCTCGCGCTGATTCTGTGGATTTATATGCAAAAGGTGGCATTCTGACGCGTGTCGAAAGATATATTGTTCTTGCACCAGCATTAGTATTTAACCAGCCATTGATCGCACTTTGGATATTAGCCATATTGACGAATGTTACTGCAATTCAACGCATATTTATCGTAAGAAAAGATGCTTACAAAAAACATTTCATTAACTTTGGAGTAAAACATGATTGATGGTTTTGACATACCTCTTCCATTTCTTAGTCAACCATTCCATATTTATTTCTATGGAATTCTAATTACACTAGGTGTTGTAGCAGCTGCAGTAGTTGGCCAATTTGAAGCCAAACGTCGTGGATTAAATCCTGAAATAATATTGGATATGTTATTCTGGTTGGTTATTGCTGGGATCATTGGTGCCCGGATCTGGCATATTCTTACTCCCCCTCCATCCATGGTGGAACGTGGGATTACAACCATGTATTATTTTACTCACCCACTCGAGATGTTGGCAATTCGTAATGGTGGATTGGGAATTCCCGGAGCGGTTATTGGTGGGGTAACTGCTCTTTGGTTATATTCACGGAAAAATAAATTGGATTTTTCAACATGGGCTGATATTGCAGCTCCAGGTCTTGCCCTGGCGCAAGCCATTGGCCGCTGGGGAAATTTTTTCAACCAGGAGCTATATGGAGCCCCTACAAATGTGCCGTGGAAATTATTTATCGATTCTGCCCATCGCTTACCTGGGTATGAAAATATAAGTTATTACCATCCTTTATTCTTTTATGAATTCCTTTGGAACCTTGCGAATTCAGTTTTCTTGATAGTAATGGGAAAAAAATTTAGCAAGTGGTTAAAACCCGGAGATCTTTTGTGGATATATATGATATCGTATCCGATCGGGAGATTCTTCCTTGATTTCCTTCGAATGGACGCTTCTGAAGTTGCAGGGATTAATGCCAATCAATCATTCATGGTTTTGGTTGCAGCGAGTGCGATCTTTCTATTGATAATTCGTCATCGACCAGTGAAGAAGAAATACTAGTAATATTATACATATATTATTTATATGATTGAAACGGACGATCTTAGTAAACAATTTGGTGATTTTTGGGCAGTCGACGGAATATCAATAACAGTAAAACCGGGTGAGGTTTTGGCTCTGTTAGGTCAAAATGGAGCTGGAAAAACTACTACCGTGCGATTGCTGACCTCGCTATTATCCCCATCTCGTGGTTCTGCCAGAATTAATGGATATGATGTCGTTACCGAACCAGATAAAGTTCGTTCAGTAGTCGGTGTTTTGACTGAACAACATGGTTTGTATTTACGAATGACAGGGTTGGATTACCTGGATTATTATGGACAAGTGTACCGGATTGATTCTCCCACTAGAATTGCCCGAAGTCGTTATCTGTTGGAATTATTTGGCCTTGAGCAGGCAGCTCTAAAAAGAATTGGTGAATATTCGAAAGGAATGCGACAGAAATTGGCTCTTGCTCGTACTTTGATCCATGAACCTCCTGTGCTTTTATTGGATGAGCCAACTTCTGCCATGGATCCCGAGAGTGCTCGGTTGGTAAGGGATTCGATTTCTGGATTGCGTTCCAGCAATCGGTCAATTATTATCTGTACACATAACTTGACTGAAGCCGAAACTCTTGCTGACCAAATCGCAATTATTTACAATGGTCGCGTTCTAATTAAAGGGAAAGTTGAAGAATTAAAACGGAAAATTTTAGGGCAAGTAGAATATGAAATTAAATTTAGCGGAGATTGGCCGGTAGAGTCAATAAAAATGCCATCAGGTGTATCATTGGTTTGGAGTGATAAAAATATCAGAAGATTTCAGGTGGAAAACCCTGATAAAGCAAACCCTTTACTAATCAAAGAATTAATAAAAAGAAGAGTTAATATTATCTCAATTAAAGAAGTAACTCGTTCACTTGAACAGGTCTATCTGGAAGTTATGAACCAGGTGCGTAATGCGTGAAAATTCTAGAGAACACTTAAATCCAATTTGGTTATTAGCACGCCGGGAGTTAAATGATCAACTCCGGGATTGGCGCATCATCGTGCCTATGGTTATCCTTACCGTTTTTTTCCCATTTCTGATGACTTACACTGCCAAGCAAGCTCTGGATTTTGTAGCATCGTATGGAGGGGGGACTTTGATCCCTGAAAGATTGGTTCCATTTCTCCTTATGGTTGTGGGTTTCTTTCCAATAACAGTCTCATTGGTGATCGCCCTGGAATCATTTGTTGGCGAGAAAGAACGGGGTACGATTGAACCATTATTGAGCAGCCCACTAAAGGATAGGCAGATCTATCTGGGAAAACTAATCGCAGCCTCAAGCGTTCCATTATTTACTTCTTACTTGGGCATTTTTGTTTTTTTAATTTGGCTAAAGATCGATAATATTGTAATTCCTGATATTAATCTGATCACTCAAACAGTTGTTCTGACTACTGTGCAAGGCTTACTCATGGTAAGTGGTGCAATCATAATATCAACGCAGGCTACTTCAGTTCGGTCTGCAAATCTATTATCATCTTTTATTGTGATTCCAATAGCGATTTTAATCCAGGGTGAGAGTGTTCTTATGTTTTGGGGGAATAATCAAATCTTGTGGTTAGCTGTTATTGGTGTTTCAATATTAGGATTGCTAATGGTGAGAGTGGGGATGGCGCATTTTCAACGGGAAGCACTTCTCGGAAGGGAAATCGACATCTTAAATATTAAATGGATATTACAAAAATTTTGGGAATCATTTTCAGGTAGTTGTAAGAATATCTTTTTTTGGTATTTCCGGGTATTACCAAGAACTCTAAAAAAGATGTGGATTTCAATAGTATTGATTATTATTATTGGGATAAGTGCGGCATTGGTATCTTATTCATATGTCTTGTCAATGGATATTGCTTTTTCTCCGACCTCATCCGATTTACCCGAAGAAATCAGCCACGTTTTCGAGGCTGGAATAAATCCGTTCAAAAATATCGACATATCATTTCAATATATCTTAAGCAACAACTTAAGAGCGATTGGTACGATCCTTATCCTTGGATTGGTTTCTTTTGGTGTGTTGGGAGTTATTATTTACATAGGAAATATAGGATTGATTGGGGCTTTATTAGCCTTGGTTAATTTGATCGGTTATTCACCATCACAAGTCGCTCTTTTGGGTATTTTGCCTCATGGCATATTTGAACTACCTGCAATAATTTTATCCTCGGCTGCTGTTTTACACATTGGAATAATGCTGGTTACACCAAATTCACAGAGATCCCTTGGTGAAGTATTGATCGAGTCTGTTGCAGATTGGATGAAGGTATCGGTTGGCTTGGCATTACCCTTATTGGCGATTGCTGCATCGATTGAAACATACGTGACTCCCAATTTATTATTGACTGTGATCAAGTGATTGGATGAAAGAATCAATCAGGTTCGCATATGCCTAAATTAATAATTTTAGGTTCATCGAATTCTATCCCAGATGAAAACCATGAAAACACACATATGGTTTTAATTGGACAAAATTCAACTGTATTAATTGATTGTGCAAATAACCCTATTGTCCGATTGAAACAGGCTGAAGTAGATCTAAACCTTTTAACCGATATAATCCTGACACATTTCCACCCCGATCATGTTTCAGGTATGCCTTTATTATTAATGGATATGTGGCTACTGGGGAGAAATCGACCATTAAATATTTTTGGTCTTCATCACACGTTGGATAGAATGGAAAAACTAATGGGATTTTATGGCTGGTCTGAATGGTTGAACTTTTTTCCAGTGGCTTTTAATCGTTTACCTGCCAGCGAGATGGTTTCAATAATTAGCAATGATGAATTCGAAATTCATGCTTCACTTGTCAACCATATGATCCCTTGTATAGGTCTGAGAATGGTAAACAAATTAAGTGGAAAAGTTTTAGCTTATTCTTCTGATACTGAGGCGTGTGATCAGGTTGTCCGATTAGCGCATAATGCCGATATTTTGATCCATGAAGCGACTGGCTCCAGCTATGGACATTCTTCTGCATCACAAGCAGGTGAAATTGCGAACAAAGCATTTGCAAAGAATTTATATCTGATACATTATCCCACAGGGAATAATCAGACCAAAAACTTGATCCAGGATGCAAAAAAGAAATTTAAGGGATCAGTAGACCTGGCTGAAGATTTCTTAACCTTAGAGCTATAAGAGAATAATACATTAGGTCTATTTTACTTCTTCGATCCACAATTGAGGGCATGGCTCAATAATCGAGAAGATGAGTTAATATATGATTTTCACAATCTCCATCATGGGACGATAAAAAAGTAGGTAATTATGAACATAATGATTTCTGGCGGAACCGGAATGATCGGCAAGCAGCTTGTAGCACGTCTACACGAAAGTGGTCACGAGCTATTAATCCTTACTAGAAATGGGCAGAAAAATAATAATTACCCGGGGGTCAAATTTATTGAGTGGGACGGGGTCAGCTTGGGTAGTTGGAGTGAGTATGTAAACGATGTGGAGGCCATCATTAATCTGGCTGGTGAAAACATCGGGTCAAAACGTTGGACAAATAAACGCAAGAATCTTATTATTGAAAGTAGGATAAATGCAGGGAAAATTCTTACCGAAGCGATCACCAAAGCAAAAAAACATCCAGAGGTCTTCATCCAGGCATCAGCTATTGGATTTTATAAGAAAAATAGTCTCGAGATGATGGATGAACAGAGATCATCAGGAGATGATTTTCTGGCTGATATTTGTTTAAAATGGGAAGCATCCAGTAAGGATTTGGAATTAATGGGTATTCGGAGAGTTGTGATTCGTACAGGTGTAGTCCTCTCCAAGGAGGAAGGTGCCCTGAATAGAATGTTGCTTCCATTCTACTTCTTCATTGGAGGTCCAATTGGAAATGGAAAGCAAATGGTCTCCTGGATACACCAATCTGACGAAATTTCCGCGATCCTATTTCTATTAGAAAACAAGAAAGCGAATGGTGTCTATAATTTGACCGCTCCTTATCCGATTTCCAATGCAACGATTGGAAAACAATTGGCAAAAATAACCAACCGACCATATTGGATTCCAGTCCCGGCAATTATTTTGCGAATCCTACTTGGTGAAATGAGTTCTTTGGTTTTGGATGGGCAAACTGTTATCCCAAATAAATTGAATGAAGCAGGTTATCGATTTAATTATGAGAATATCGAAGATGCATTAAGTAATATTATGACTTGAAACTCAAAATTATTGTATAATCGAGTTGTGGAAACATTTATATCTTCTTTATCATACTATTATTCCCATCCCTGAATTGTTGCGGATGGTTGCAAGCGCCTGCCGCAGCAGGCGCTTTTTTTTCTTATCAGGATTTTTATTTCGGGAGGTTTTGTGAATATTGATGAACAAGTTGCTTTGTTGATGCAAGGAACAGAATATGGTGATGCAGAATTGGCTGCTTTCATGGCAGGAGAACTTCGTCAAAGGTTGACCCAGGTAGAAAAAGAAGGAAGACCTATAAGAGTGTACTGTGGGTATGACCCAACCTCAACCGATTTGCATTTGGGACATACCATAACCATGAGAAAACTTCGGCAATTTCAAGATCTTGGTCATGATGTTACATTCTTAATCGGGAGTTATACTGCATTGGTAGGGGATCCATCTGACAAAAATAAAGCCCGACCAGTTTTAACTCAGGAACAGGTTGCTAGTAATGCGAAAACATATGCTGATCAAGCGTTTAGAGTACTTGATGAGCGAAAAACATCCGTTCGTTTTAACGGTGAATGGTTATCTAAATTGAGCCTGGTAGATTTGATCAGGTTGGGTCAAAACTTTACAGTACAACAATTTCTAACGCGTGAAAATTTTGCAAAAAGATTGGCAGCGAATGAACCGATTTTCTTGCATGAGACCTTTTATGCATTGATGCAAGGATATGATGCTGTAGCAATGCAAACAGATGTTCAAGTAGGTGGTACTGATCAATTATTTAACATTATTGTTGCAGGTAGAAAACTTCAGGAGGCGATGGGGCAGAAGCCACTTGTTGGGATAATCTGTGGTATCCTGCCCGGAACCGATGGCATTCAAAGAATGTCAAAATCAACGGGAAATGTAATCCCAATTAATACCACTGCTGAGGATATGTACGGAAAGATCATGAGTATTCCAGATGATGCAATGGTCAAATATTTTCGTTTGGCAACTCGATTATTGCCTGGGGAAATCGATCAAATCGAACAAGAACTAAATTCAGGTCAGCTTCATCCTCGTGATGCAAAAATGAAACTCGCTTTTGAAATAGTTTCAATTTTTTATGGATCCGCAGAAGCCTTAAATGGGGAATCTGCATTTGTTCAACTCTTTCAGAGAGGTGGTTTGCCCGAAGATATGCCTGTATTCTCCATTAATCCAGGCGACTCAGTTCTGGATATATTGGTGAAATCCAATCTGGTCAGCAGTAAGAATGAGGGACGCAGATTGATCCAACAGAATGGAGTTCGTTTGGATGGAGAAGTGCTTAAAGATAGTCAAACCGAGTTAACGCGATCTGGAGTATTGCAAGTAGGAAAACGGAAATTCGTAAGACTTGTAAATTAAGTATTCATGGAACAGATATTTTTTTTGATCTGAATACTATGGTTGGAGAAATACATTTATCAGGGAGTGACCAATATCTTTTGCAAGTGGTAAATTATCTTCTTCCAACAGAACAGTAATGCATAATGGTGTACCTGTCCAGTTTGAAATTGTCCCAGCAATAAACCAGGTCAAAATTCTGTTCTCTGGACTTTCTTTTACAGTGCTCGCAAATTGCCAATAGGATTCTTTTTCGATTAAGAATTGGTTTATAGCATTCTCAACTGTACCATTGGGAAGAACCTGGACAGGATCGGTGAGTGCAGGAAGAATGACCCAACCAAATTGTGGGGAGTTTACTGCCATGGCCAATCTTGCAGGGGGGCGTAACCCATCATTGCTTAGAATTGCTGATGCCAATGCCATTTGCAGGGGACTTATAAGCAGATCGTCCGTTGGAGTAACTGCCTGGGCAACTGGAAGATTTAATTCTGGAGTGTCATAAAAACCCAAATCTCGATAAAAGTAAACAAGAGTATCTTTAGAAGTCTGATTCGAATAACCCTTTGCAGTCAATATGGGTTCCAAAGAATTTCCCGGGGGATATAATCCTTGGGCGGCTCGATTGATTAAAGGACGCTCTGAATTTTGAGAAAGGGATGATCCTATCTCATGAAGTAGGGTTGGATCGTAATTTGGATGCGAAGCCATTGTCAGGATCTCACCGCTGGCTGCATTTAGGATGACTATTGCTCCTTTATGGGTGCCTAATAATTTATCTGCTTGTCTCTGAAATTCCAGATTGATGCTCAATCGAACATCCAATCCAGGAGGGGGTTGACCGTAAAGCAAATGATCCCACCAAATTAAACTGGATTTGTTACCATCCAGACCTCGCAAGTACCCATCAAGACTGAATTCTAGACCCGCCTGCCCATATATATCATTGGTATATCCAGTGATGGGAGAAAGGTCCGGATATTCATAAACCCTTATATAATCTCCAGATTCCCCTTTTGTTAAATTGATGGGTTCTCCCTGATTGGATAGGATCGATCCGCGCTTAACATATCGATCAGATATTGAACGGCGGGCATTATCAGATCGTGTTAGCAATTCTGGACCACGCCAGACTGCCCACCACCCATTTACGAATGAAACTAAAATCAAACCAATCGCAAGAATATTCCCAAGAAGAATATATGGATAAGGATTTAGGATCGGAAAAGGTTCTATTTCGGTTTTATTACTAATAATTAATAATAATAAGAGTGCAAAGAATGAAGTTAACATAGAAGAACCACCGTATGATACATACGGTAATGTAACACCGGTAAGCGGTAATGCACGCACGTTGCCTGAAATAATTAGAATACTTTGAGCTATGAGATAGGCTGTTAACCCGGTTGCTAAATATCTCTGAAACCGATCGGAAGCATTTATTGCAATTCGTATACTTCTGGCGGAAAAAATCCCCAGGAGTGACAATAAGCCAACTGTTCCGACCAAACCTATCTCTTCCGAAATTGCTGCGTATATAAAATCAGAGATTGCGACAGGCACAAGGCCCGGGCTGCCCCCTCCCGGTCCGCGACCAAATAGACCTCCATTGGCAATTGCCAATAATGATTGAACGATTTGATATGATCTTCCGGATGGATCGAGCCAGGGGTTTAACCAGGCGTCCACGCGCAAACGAACTACATCAAATAACAAATACCCAATGGCGCTGGATAAACACAGACCTGTTATGCTAAATATAATTACTTTTTTATTTTCAGATGATATATATAAGAGGACTGTGTAAAGGAATATAAATATAGAAGCAGTGCCGAGATCACGTTGGAAAATTAGAATTGATATTGCAATGCCCGTTACCAGTAAAGTTGGCAATATTATTTGTAATAGCTTTAACTTGAGTGGGATTCGATCTGCAAAATATGATGAAAGGTAAATGACAAGCAATAATTTCAATGGCTCTGATGGCTGGAAATAAACGCCACAACATCCCAACCATAAGCGAGGTCCACTACCAAGCGGATTTACTCCAAGAATAAATGTTAGTAAGGTAATAATTAGACCACTACCAAGCCATAAATATTTATACTTTCGTAAAAAATTTAAATTCCCAGGCAGTCGAAGACAATAGATAAGAACGAGAATGGCAAAGAGCATCCAGATGGATTGACGTAATCCGAAACCAGGAATTAATCTCCAAATCGTTAAGATCCCCCATCCTGTTAATAACGCTGCTATTGGAAATAAAAAAGGATCACTTTCAGGTAAGAATTTTTGAAGGCGTTTGTTCGCAAGGTAAACAGCTGAAATCCATAACATAAATCCGATCCAATGTCCCCACAATAATTCGGCATGCCAATCCCTTTCTCGCGATGCTGGGGATAATGTGAGAGCAATGGCATATATAAATAAAAATATGGACGCCAATTTTAATAGGCGATTTTGTAAAATAACCTTGGAACTTGTTTTACTGGATATATTTGCCAATCAAAAGATCCAATTTCTCTCGAGTTTTGGAGGGGATGAAGTTTATATTAGTTATCAAAGAATTCTTCAACGCTGATCTGCAGGAACAATCAGCTTCGTGGGTTATAGCTGGGATCAAATTCCATATTACTTCTTTTGCAACATTTGTATTTTTCATTAAAACTTTGATAACCTCATCAACACTGACAGGTGATTCGTTTGTATGCCAGACATCATAATCAGTGACATGAGCCAGGACTGCATAACAAATCTCGGCTTCGCGTGCCAAATAGGCTTCCGGTGAAGTTGTCATCCCGATTATTGACATTCCCCACGAACGGTACAGATTTGATTCAGCCTTGGTTGAAAATCGAGGTCCTTCAATTGTAATAAAAGTACCTCCATAATGTACTTTTTTTTCTTTGGATGTATTCGCAGCCTGAAATAACAGATTACTTAATCGATTACAAAAAGGTTCAGCAACACCTATATGGGCAACAAGTCCATCTCCAAAAAAAGTGCGCTGTCGATTTTTGGTATTGTCGAATAGTTGATCTGGAATGACGATATCCCCCGGGGCATAATCTTCCCGTAGAGATCCACATGCGCTAATGCTGATAATATTTTGTACTCCCAACGATTTTAACGCATAAATATTTGCACGGTAATTTACTTCAGAAGGGCTGATTTGGTGGCCAAGACCATGTCTGGCAAGGAATGCTATCTTTTTTCCAAGCAACCTGCTGGTTATAACAGGTGAACTGGGTTTTCCAAATGGTGTATCCAAAACGGTCTCTTGTATGTCAACTAATCCCGGAATATTATATAGACCAGATCCTCCAATTATTGCCAGGTCAATGGGTTCAATCATTGTTATTGCCATTGTTTTCAAACATTAAGGTTTTCTTTGTGGTTTCAATTTGGTTTTCACCTGAAATTGTTATCGTTATCGTACTTAATCCACATCTGATCTCATCCTCCGTGATAACAACAACTGGTGTGATCAGAGCATGGTCATTAATAAATGTGCCATTTTTAGAACCTAGATCTTCCAACCACCACTGAGAGTGATGGAATCTAAGGCGAGCATGGTGGTTGGATACGTTTTCGTCACTTAATTGGACATCACACACCGTATCCCGACCTATTAATACTTCATCCGATTCAAAAAATAGGTTGCGGTTGGGAGTATCATCCGTTTTTATCTTCAGTGTTATGGTGGGGATTTTACGTTTAGAAAGCTGAATACCTTGGTGATTGTTCTCTTTCCATAAGTAATAAAATAAAACCAATAAGAAAGCATAAAGGGTAATGCTCAATAAAATTCTTAAAACAAGAAATAGAATGGCAGTCATTCGGTCGTATTTTCATCCTTGGGGAATATTACAGGTTCTCGGTCGGATGAAATTGCTGAATTAGGACGTGTAGGTTCTTCCTTCGGTCGAGAAGACGGAATGTCTTGCCCATAGATCAACGTAACACCTGCAAGTGAGATCACATCCCCTGGATATAGAACACTCTGATTGATTCGATCGCCATTTACAAAAGTACCACCGGTTGAATTAAGATCAAATACAACATACCGACCTTTGATCTCTCTGATCTGAGCATGGTTACGTGAGATGCGAGGATCGTCAATAACAATATGATTATCCAACCTGCGACCGATATTTATGACGGATTGATCTATGGAAATTATCTCTGAACCATGCAAAATAAGGAATGAATTATGGGATTTATCGGCCTCCAGGCTTTTTTCCCCGCCTTCCAATTGCATCCCGTGAGTTTCAGTTATATCACCCAGACTAAAAGACGCATAAACACGGACATCATTTTCAGCTATGGATATGTCAGCGGATGTTGATAATGTAGGTTTGGAAGTAAAAACAAAACCTGCTTCCCGACCGGCAGATTCAAGGGCATTGGCCAGTTCATCCAATAAACCGGATTCCTGCCTCCACTTTGATATATTTGCAGGATTGGCAACGATCACATACACGTTTGGTGCCAGGTTGCAATTATCTTTCTGGGTTTTGATTTGAGAATACATAACAGAAGCCAGCTTTAAAGAGATCTGATCTTCAGGTTTCCCGCCCGGAATAAATTTCATCAGCCGGTCTTCTATGAGTGATTTCAAGTTTGCTTCCAGAGTCTCAAGGGTGTTCATTTGAAATTTACCTTTATAAATTTAATAAGATTTAATGATTATAGAGGCAGGGAAGTGTTTGTGCAAGCCTTTTTAGCTCAGGGGAATAATTTTATAACGATGTGATCCTGGTTGATAATCTAAACCGGTCAGGGCTCCAGGAACCGATCAATAGAAAGATCATTATAAGGTATGGGAGTATGTGGTATAGAGGTGTAATAATATTCCCTATTAAAAAGACGATCGATATTAATAAAATTATGATTGGAGCAATATTTACCTGTATCACACCTCCATTAACCCAGATTAGGACCATCCCAATAAGTGGCAACAGAAGGGCGGCCAGGTCATGATAATGCAGGTGCGGTGATGCTACCAGGCTGGCAATTACAAGCAGCACTAGGTGACGGAGCTCGATCTTTTGACTTCGAATCCATACCATGATAACTATCACCAATGTAATTCCAAATAGGATCCATTTGATGGTATTTAGTAAGAGTAGATCAATACTTGGAAATTTCCTTAAAATCAAACCAGTAAAATTAAACATCGCTGAAAGGTTCAAACCAAAATTTTGACCTTCGGAACTCAGCCTGAGGAGAGCAAAAAAATCCAGGAATCCTTCTTTGCCAACCAGAAGGTAGCTATACAAGACAAGAATGCTTGCCCCCCAAAAATACCAGGCAAATACTTTCCTCCTCTTAAAAATAAAAGGGATCGCCAGGAATATCGATATTTGTGGACGGATGGTTGTTAGAGCCAGTCCCAAACCTGCCTGACGGTCATCACCTTTTTGCATACCCGTGAACCAGATCATCAAACCTAAAAGCAGTAAAACCGTATCCTGCCCTTTAAGAATGCTTATGAAAAGAGGTTCGAAAAGAAATGCAGCGATCAAAGTTAGCCAGATACTAAAGATCGGCCAATTCTTTAAATTCAAAGATTTTTTAAGGTAAAACAGAGAAACGATCGATAGAAGAATTAAAATGAGACAATAAATGACATAAGCGATTTGATAGGAAAGGGGGGCGATGAATGTTAAGATTGGAAGCAGGAGAGGTGGATGATTATAGGTTAATAATTCGCTTTGAGGAATTATGGTTCCTGTGATGTTTTCTTGAGTTATTAGTTCCAGATCTGAATTATAAACCTGGCTCATATTGTAATCGATAGCGATTTCTCCAGCTCCATAAAAAGCACGGAAATCGGAGTCCGATAAATGAACCGAATTTTGAAAATATATAACCCAAATAAAGATATATGATGTAATCAGAAAAGTAATAAATGCAATATTTATTATGACTAGAAAATGTTGACGACACTTTATCATAGTATTAGAGGAAATGCTTTTTTCTTAGATAATACCTTGATTAATTTGTAAATGGATTTGTTTTTCTGAAAACCAGAAAGCTAATAAAAGCACAAGAATTATTAAGTAAATTAATGTGAAATTTGAAACGATGTCGCTTAATGTATACATAATAGAGACACCAAGCGGTATCAAGCTGGTTATTTTACTTTTGAAAAAGATTACTTTTGATAGATTTTCAGCAACGAGAATGCTTGGAATAAATAGAATTGTCAAATCATGCCCATGGAGGTGAGGAGAAAATAAAGAGATAACGAGAATTGATATTCCTATTTGAGGTATACCAATTTTAGAACTCTTACCCCACAAAAAACAGAGGAAAATTACTGTGACAGCATAAAAAGAATAACCGATTGTTCTTAATAATTCAGGATTTATTTGGGGAAATAATCTCAACAGTGCTCCCATCAAAGTCGCCATTTTATCAATATCAAAACCTAAACCTTGACCGCTGAAAATTAACACATTAATTAAATCATTAATACCTTGTAAACCAATATTCGCTAAACAATAAATAAGAAGAATACTTCCCCAGAATACAAACCACAATAAAACCTTTCTACGCTTGAAAACAAAGGGCAGAACCAATGCTAATGCAATTTGCGGACGAATCATACACAAAGCTAATCCGAGACCTGCAAAAATGTCCTTGGAAGCTATCAATCCAAAAGACCAAATGACCAGTGCGAGTAATAAGTAAGTCGAATCCTGTCCTCTGATCAGGGCAATCGTTGATGGATAAAAAAATAGTCCTGACACTCCAATTATCCAAAATTCATTCCGCTCCCACTTAAGATAAGTTAATAAGTAAACTATAAGAATTATGGATAATAATAAAAAGATCACAAGTACAAACAGCCATCTGAAATATGATTCAGCGTAGTTACCATTGACAGCCCAACCTAGCAAGGAAATTAGAATTGGTGGATGGTTAAAAGGATAAAATCGTGGTAAATTACTGATGGATACAACTGTTTCTTGAATGTATTTCTGTAAGTTCAGATCATATAGATTTGTGGGGGAAATATATTTATAAATATAACCAGCAGAATAATAAACAAGGAAATCAAGGCTTATGACAAGCTTTTCTACAGCTCGAGGAATCTTTTCTATCCATAAGGCTACGATCCATGTGGCTTGAAGAGTGATAACAGATATTATTAGAAATTCTCTAAAATTCAGAATTTGTTCCTTCTTCATAATTTATTATCAACCTTAACTTAAATTATATAAAAATATCCCTGCATAACTTGTTTATTGATTAAATTTAAAATTGTCAGAATTTACTAACCAGACCATAATTGGCGCAAAGTGAATTGTTTCGTTTCTCCAAATCAGGGTTCCGTTACTTGTATATGAATTAAGTCGTGTCATATCGTTAGAATCAATTTGAGGCTCTTGTGGGAAAATTACCCAGGCTCGTGAAAACTCAAGATCTTCAAGGCGTGCACTTGGAAATGGAATTCCAGGCCATGTTATATTTAGGTTTAATTTGGCGTCAATAATATATGACGGTTTTCCATTCAGATAATAATCAAATGGTAAAGCAGCTGTGCCAGAACCATAATACAAGATATCACCTTCCTGCCAGTTATTTTTGATAAATTCAGCGGCATCATCTAATCTCCCACCACGGCTAGTTGGATCCCAATTCCCAATCGCTACTATTAAAATAATAATTCCAAATGTAGGAAGAATCCAGGAATACCAGCGTTTATTAGGATTTATTATTAAACCAACTAATAGGCACAGCACCGGAATGAAAGGTTGGGCAGTTCTATAAAAATAGATAGGTTGCCAGATTATGCTAATAATCAACATACCTATCAACGGTAAAATTGTTGCCATCGATATAGTTCGCACAGACCGTTCTCTCATTTTGAATAATGCCATAAAGATAACAATTGTTACTATTGCCAGAACTATTACAGCAAATCGTGACCGGAGAGTATCTGCACTAATTGCCAGTAAGGTTTGTTTAAAGATAAAATAAAGGTCGAAATTATTAATCCAGAAAGTTTTTACTGTTGATAATGACTCTGACACAGGATTCGCTGCATCGTGAAAATCCCAAAGACGGGGAAACCATGCTAAACCAACGATCAATAATAGCCATAACTTTTTTAGTTGAAGTGAATCAATAAAAAAAATACACCAATAAGCTATACTATAAACCATACCTACCGGATGGATATAACCTAGCAAAATGCTAACCAAAACTAGGAGCCAAATTCTTCTTGTCAATGATGCAAGCAAACCCAGCATGTAAAGCATACTTATAGCTGAATAGTAGCGAGCATCTTGAGCCATCCAAATTAATCCGGGTAATGTGATTAAAGGCAGCCAAGCAATAATCTGTTGTTTTTTTGTGAATTTAAGAGTTTCCATTAGCAACCAGGCGACATACAAACTTGCTATTGAACAAATAAATGAAGGTAACCGGAGAATCCATAGAGAGCTATGCGAGAATGGTCTCAATACAAGCTCCCAAATATTTAGTTTCTGAAAAAAGCTGAAATCTGTAATAAGATTTATCAAAGGTAAACCTGCTCGGAAACGTGAGATAGCTTCGTCATACCAAATGGCTGAAGTTCCAAAGCCAGAAAGACGGATGATAATGGCAGCAAAAAAGAAGGCATACGGGAATCGATTATCAGGAATATTGTTATTAATTATAGGCATCTGAACCAGCTATTTTATAAATTTTGAAGAATTCTTCAAAAAAATTTCATAAATAACCATATGTTATTACAGTTTGAATTTGAACAAAAAAAAAGTTGTTTATATAAGGTTTTTCTGTAAATTCAAGAAAGAACAAGTGGTCCTCTGAATAAAAGAACTAATCTGAACCTTGATAATTTAGATAAATCCTGCCAGTCAGCTCCTCATCGTTTATGCTATTGTGCACAGCGAAAACCAACCTAAGAAAGGAAGTCTGTTTGGGGAAGATTCTGACCACATGTGCCTTGCGAAGGATCTCATGGTTTAAGAGTTCCATACCTTTTGTGGTGCATATATGCTGCCGGTGATCAATCGGGAAGGAAAAGATCATCAATCTTTCCAGGATGTTCGCAGCCACCCATTCAGCCAATCGAGAAGTGATCTTTGTATTTCTCGACCGGTTTGGCCAGGTAGGAAACTGCAGTGGCATGGTTTGGAGCATTAAAGAATATGTGTAGGTCCTCGGCGATCCTGGTTTGCATATTCTAGTGATGAACATGAGTCTAGGCTTTCTCCTGAGGAACTTTGTGATGATATGCTACGAATAGAATTGGCAACGTTGCCATAGAATGCTCACAAGAATAGCCAGACTGGCAGTTCTTAGACCGGCATGGTCATCACTGGTGATCAAATGCAATCCACCCAAGCCACGGACTATTAGACTCTCCAGGAAGGCTCTCCATAGCACTTCGTGCTCTCTCAATAACACCAAAGCACCCAGTATTTCGATTTTTCCGTATATATTCATATATTCAGCGACCTCAAAAAGTGAGGTGGGGAAAATACACATCCTCCTGCACTTGATCGTAATAGGCATCCAGGAACAGGTAGGAATACTCACCAAGTGGTCGGTTACGCTACTTCTCCAGTTTTGGATCAAAGAGCGCTGCTACATGGCTGAGCTGGGTTGAAGACATGGCTACCCTGCACAACTTCTTGGTAACCGCTTTTTCTTTTCGGGAGGACACCTCTTGAATGCACATTTTTGCCTGAGCAACCAAAAGTGCACATTCACACCGAAAACCCATCTTCAGCCCTTCTCGGTTGAACCCGCCTTCCCGTTCTTGCGGAATGGAGAAGTTGATGCTTCCGTGCCGGGTACGGACCGCCTATGGATTGTTGCTGATGGTATGGCATTGACGTTGTTCGGTATTTTGGTAAAGTTCTGCATTCAGGTATTGCTGATGTTCTGATTGCATGGCTGCATTGATGACTACTTGGATCAATTAGGGAAGAATGTCTACTCCTTTCTTGCTGACAAAGTTCAGCGGGTAGGGTAAAATTTTCTCGGCAGGTTATGTGTCACTTGTTTATGGTGACTACAAATACTTTAAAAAAGTATTTCAACTATTAGGAATTATGCCTGATATTATTTATTTTTCCTTGCAACAATAGTTATGTAATTATTTATTCCAAGTTCTCTAATTTGATTCTAAAAAATTCTAAATTTTAACTTACCTTCCAACCTCATCACTCGCCTTATCCAGGGATGCAACTTCTTCTTCGTTTAGCATCCACCCGATCGCCCCATTATTTTGTTGAACTTGTTTTACGTTCTTTGCTCCAGGTATTGGCAGTGTTCCTTTACATATGAGCCAATTTAACGCCACCTGGCCGGGAGTTTTGTCTCCATGGCTACTCCCTATATTTGTCATCAATTCTATAAGCGGTTTAATTCCTTTGATCAAACCTGCATAGCGTGGACCTCTTACTCCTGGGGGAGGGGATTCGGGTGAATATTTCCCAGTTAATAAGCCTTGAGCTAATGGGCTGTAAGCGATCACTCGAACTCCTAGCTCCTGGCATTTTCTCAGAAGTCCGTTTTTCTCGATCTGTTTATTGAGCAAATTATATTCAACCTGGTTTGAGGCCAACTTGATCTCATTCTTGGTGAGTGCATCAAAAGCATGGTGGGTTTGGTGAATGTTAAAATTGGAAACGCCAACCATAATTGTCTTACCTGATTTTGCTTCTCTTGACATTGCATTCATCAAAGAATCGATGGTTAGCAAGGATAATGGCCAGTGGATCTGGTAAAGGAGAACATGATCCATTTGTAATCTTTTCAGACTGTTTTCTAACGCGTTATGGAGTGAATGTCTGGATAACCGCCAGGGATATGGGAAAAACTTTGTCGCAACAAGAACAGGCACCTTGGTGGATTTGATAAGCTTTCCTAATATTTGTTCAGACTTGCCCTGTCCATAAACTTCAGCAGTATCGAAAAAATTGACTCCTGCATCTAAAGAAGCCAGGAACGCTGCCTCAATATCATCATCTTGATAGCTTCCCCCATAATTCCAAAAGAAACGGTCCCCCCAAGCCCACGCCCCAACTCCAATTTTTATTTTATCTAAAGAAACGGATCCTTCATTAAAAATTTCAGTCATTTTGCCTCAATTTGACGAAATGGGGGGGGATGATTGGTAATTCTATCATGTAACAAGCTTTATCAGGGTATACACGTTATGAAAAGCAGGATAAAATCAAAAAAATAATTCATTTTAGGAACTAATGGACCTCCAGCCGCTTGACATTGTGAAGCGGCTGGCGCTCCCTGAGTTCGGGAGGATTGGATGATATTGAATTCAGGTTGGGAACCTGCTGAATCTCCACTTGATTTGGTCAGAAGGTTAAATTTGCCATTCTCTGATATGCGTTTGATTTCTCGCGCATTAACACACCGATCTTATGTTAATGAACATGATGAAGCCCTATCCGATAATGAGCGACTCGAATTTCTGGGTGATGCCGTTCTTGATTTTGTTGTTGGTGCATGGCTTTTTAACCATTATCCAGAAAAAGCGGAAGGTGAATTAACGCGTATGAGATCGGCTTTGGTTCGCACTGAACAGTTGGCAGACTTTGCCAGACAATTAAATTTGGGCGCAGCGATGCGTCTCGGACGAGGTGAGATCCAGGCTGGAGGAAGGGATCGTGATATCTTGTTATGCGGCACGTTTGAAGCGTTGATCGGAGCTTTATATTTAAACACAAGCATAAAGACTGTTCAAGAATTTATTCATGGTTTATTGGATAAAACAAGCGAAAAGTTTCTTTTTCAAACGGATTCTTTTGACCCCAAAAGTACCTTACAAGAATGGTCACAAGCCAATAAATTGGGTATTCCAAATTATGTTACAGTAAATACAACAGGACCAGACCATGATCGTTTGTTTGAAGTTAATGTAATGATCAGTGGAAAGGTCTATGGGACAGGTCTAGGACATAGCAAGCAAATAGCTTCACGTCTTGCTGCCTTAAAAGCAATCGATACAATAAACAATTTATAAGGATAATGCTAAACTAACTATGCCATTACGGTTAAAATCCCTCGAGTTACAAGGATATAAAACATTTGCTTCCAGGACCAGGTTCGAATTTTCGGATGGTATCACAGCAATTGTGGGTCCAAATGGATCTGGAAAATCCAATATTGCTGATGCATTGCGTTGGGTTTTGGGTGAACAATCATACTCTCTTTTACGTGGAAAAAAGACAGAAGACATGATTTTTTCCGGTTCAGAAAATAGACCTCGGGCAGGGATGGCTTCAGCTTCGATCATATTTGATAACACAGATAATTGGCTACCCGTTGATTTTTCAGAAGTGGATTTAGCCAGGCACGCGTATCGTGATGGGCGGAATGATTATTTATTGAACAGTCAACCTGTTCGATTAAGGGAGATCAATGAATTATTAGCACAATCCGGGTTAAGTGAACGAACTTACACAATCCTGGGGCAAGGTCTGGTGGATGCTTCTCTAGCTTTAAAAGCGGATGAACGGCGGCGACTTTTTGAGGAAGCTGCTGGTATTGGTCTTTACCGATCCCGCCGTGAAGAAGCTCTGAGAAGATTGGATACAACCAGGCGAAATTTGGATCGGGTGTTGGATATTCTGGCAGAATTGGGACCACGTTTGAAAAGCCTGGAAAAACAAGCCAAGCGCTCCCACGATTACATGCAAGTTCAAGAAGACTTAAAACATTCTTTAAGAGAATGGTATGGTTATCATTGGAATCATTCCCAAAAGGAAATGAACGAATCCAGAGATTTGGCAATAGCCCATGATTCAAAATTACAGGAAATCCGAGAAGCTCACCAGGGTATCCGTCAAAGATATTCAGAATTTAGAGATAGATTGCAAGGCCTTCGCACTCGGTTAAATTCCTGGCATCGAGAGTCATCAAAATTGCATGCAAATAGGGAAACAATAAGTCGTGAAATGGCAGTTCTTGAAGAAAGAAGAAGGTCTTTGTTGGAGAACAAGCAAAACTCATTTGCAGAATTGAGTCGAATTGAAACTGAAATTGGATTTTCAGGTGATCGGTTACAGGATGCCACAAACGATTCGGCGAATCTACAGAAAGATTGTAATGAATTTGAAACTCAACTTGCCATTGCCCAGGAGAATCTCAACACCCGAAACTTGGAAAGAAGACAAGTCGAAGAATTGCTTGCAAAGACAAAAGAGGAAAATGAAGCTGCAGTAAATCGACAAATACATCTTAAAGCACAACAATTGGAATTATCAAAACGGATTGGTTTGCAGAAACATAGATCAGATGCCATCAACGAGACAATAACGGCCGCGAAAGAGAAAGTCGTTCTTACTGAGGATAGATATGCTAAATGTCTGGTAAGCCTTGAGCAAACTGAGACATTGATCTTGGAGATTGAGAAGAAGATTAACAATACTAAAAATGGAATTCAAGAGCTGGAATCAGAAAAAATAACTCTTAATAATGAATTGACAAGTATTACATCTGGTGTTTCTCGACTAAAAGCACAATATGATGTGTTGGAGCAGGCAGAGCAAACCCTGATCGGATTTGCGGATGGTGCACGCTTGATTATGGATTCAGCCAGAAAATCTGAATTAAAAACAAGTGTACAGGCACTAAGTTCTTTGTTGGATGTTCCATCAGTCTACGAGAATGCAATTGCAGCGGCGCTTGGTGAATTTGTAGATTCTTTAATATTCCGATCGGATTCTGAAATTGAAAACGCCATCACACTTCTCAATGAATCTCAGTCTGGCAGAGCAATTCTTCTACCAGAAAACCGATTAATTTCATCGGGAGAGATTTCAATTCCTGAGGATGTAGATTGTCTGGGTCTGGCGTGTGATCTGGTGAAGATAATCCCTGAGTTCAGGGTGGTTGTTGATTATTTACTAGGGCATGTAATTGTTGTTAAGAATCGTAAGACTGCCAGTAAGTTAATAAGTACCATTCAAAAAGATATCCGAATTGTAACTTTGGCTGGAGAATTGTATTACGCCAGTGGTCCAATTCAGGCTGGAAAACAAAAGAATACTGGTATTTTAGGAAGAACTCGGCAAAAAAGGGAAATAAATGATGAGTTAGTTAAGAAAGAAAAATTACTGGAAAAGGTTAAAGATTCAATCCAAAAAATAGATAAAAAAATCGATTCGATCCAGGATATTCTAAACAAAGAAATGGATGAATATCAAAAGACGTTTTCACTTTTGGAATTAAATAGAATTGCAGAAAGAAAAGCCAAGGACGAACTGGAAACTGGCAAGCGAGATCTTTCCTGGCAGACAAGTCAATTTTCAAGTATCAATGAAGAGATAGAAACTTCATTATCAAATCAACAAATATTGGATCAAGATATTCTTAATATTGGAGAGGAGATAAAAAGATATCAGGAAGAAGTGCGAGTTCATTTGAATTTGCTGGATGGATTAAGTATTTCAGAATTAAGTGCACAAGTGACTTATTGGAGTACTCAACTTGCGGTAGCGAGTCGAGCCCAAATTGATGCCCAGAACCGAAAGACCGAACGATTACAGGTTTTCGATGGTCTAATCGTCCAAAAAAACACGCTGATCAGCAAATTGAAAGAATACGAAAATTCAATTTCGACCTTGGATGCGGAAAGAATAATAATGCGAGACCGAGAAAATGAAATAAATGGGCAACTTGAGGAACTGCGTAAATTTATAGATCCAGCTGAGATGGATTTGGAAAGTTCAGAGATCCAGGAAGTTGAAATGCAGCAACAAGAAATAAGGAGTCAGCAATCATTGGCATCTGCTGAAAAATATAACAACCAAGTCCAATTGGATCTAAGTCGTAAACAAGAAGCTGTTGCAAATTTGCGTCAGAAAATTGAAGATGATTTTGGCTTGGTATCACTTGAGTATGCAACGAATGTCGATGGACCAGTTCCATTGCCATTTGATGGGTTGGTGGAGCAAATGACAAAAGTGGAATTTCTTCCACCCGATCTTGATGAAACCTTATCCCGTCAAAGAATGCTGTTGCGGAGAATGGGTCCCATCAATCCCGAAGCTCAACAGGAATATGAATCGGTCTTAGAGCGCCATAAATTTCTGGATTCTCAATTGGAAGATTTGAAAAAGGCAGAGATCGATATCCGCCAGGTTGTTTCAGAATTGGATGAAATAACCAGACAGGAATTCCTGAAAACTTTCTCTGCGGTTACAGATGAGTTCAAGGTAATTTTTCATCGTCTGTTTGGGGGTGGATCCGCTAATCTAATGTTAACCGATCCGGATAATTTGAATGAGACCGGGATCGACATAGAAGCACGATTACCTGGCAAACGAGAACAAGGATTGGCATTATTATCAGGTGGGGAGAGGAGTCTAACCGCGATCGCTTTGATCTTCTCTTTATTAAAGGTTTCACCAACACCCGTTTGTGTGATGGATGAAGTCGACGCAATGTTGGATGAAGCGAATGTAGGTCGATTTCGAGACCTTGTTAGTGAATTAAGTGTGGATACACAATTCATAATTATTACCCATAATCGTAATACAGTACAGGCTGCAGATGTGATTTATGGAGTGACTATGGGTCGTGATTCTGTTAGTCAGATAATCAGCTTAAAATTGGATGAGGTGAGTGACGAATTACTCAGAGGACAGATTAATTAAATTGGGGACAGAATAAAAGCAATACTGAAATTGTAATTGAAAAATATTAGGTATAAAAAAAAGCGATTGATCAAAGATCAATCGCTTTAGTTATTAATTTAACAGTGATCTTATTGCAAAACAGGGTCAACTGGGATACGATCTTTATAATAATCGTATATTTTTAGATCTGAATTTGCCTTGATTTCTGCAACCCAGTCTGAAAAGAATTTATCAGTTTGTGTTTTATACTCTTCAGCTGTAAGTGGGCGTTCCTCGTGTCCAATAACCTGGATAATGTGGTAGCCAAATTCAGATTTAATTGGTTGGCTGATTTCCCCTATCGCCAAACTAAAAGCTGAATCCTCAAACTCGGCAACCATTTTTCCTCGTGGGAACCAACCAAGATCCCCACCGCTTTGGGCACTACCCGTATCACTTGAGTATTCAGGGGCAAGCGCAGTCCAATCCCCTCCATTTAGAAGTAATTGACGAACTTTATTCGCTGTAATTTCATCTGCTACTAATATATGCCTTGCCCAAACTTCTTCGGCTGAATAAGGGACTTCGGATGTGATCTCAGCATACAGAATTTTTCGATACAGATCATCTTCAAATAATTTTCTTACATCTGCTTCAGAAAAACCGAATCCCTTATAGTTGTCCAATGCTGTCTGGTAATCAGCTTGATAACCTTCTAAAGTATAAGGCGTGGCTGAAGGTGTTATTGACGGGATTGTGGTTGGTGTTGCTGATGTGTCCGGAGTGGATGTCGCCATTAAAGTTGCTGTTGGATCCGGTGATGGGGTCGTCGTAGGAGGAACCAGGGCTCGTTCAGTCGCATTTAATGTCGGTAAGATAATTGTCGTGGGTTCAATTGTCGGTGTTGGGGTCCCATCAGGAAAATAACCAAAGGCATCTTTGATAGCTTTGTCAAGGTCCTCAGAAGAAACTGTGATCCCTCGTTTAATTGCTTCTTGTCGTATGATGACATTATCAACCATTTGGTTTAGAACACCCTCACCTAAGGATGCTGTATCATCTAATCGGGACTGAATTTGTTGTAATACACTTCCAATTGTTGAATCGGTAGTTGGGTCAAGTCCGAACATTTGAGCAAATTGGTAATATTGCTGATATTGAGTGATCATTTGTTGGCGCGTTAACCTGACATGCGCTTCAAAGCTTTTTGTGGTGATGGTCTCTCCATTAACTTTTGCAACTGGTTGCTGTGCACGAAATACGGTTTGGTTGAGAACTCCATATCCGATTAATATTATTACCAGTACAACAATACTTATTGTTACATACATGATCGTACGAATTTGCTGACGTTCCTTTTGCATCCGGGCGATATGCTTCTTGTTTACAATTTTCGATGGCTGGTTTTTTGCCATATAGGCCTCGCTTGAAATTCAAATCCGGGGTATGAGAAATTATCGCATACCCCGAGTTTAATAATGAAAGTAGACTATCGATCTTCTTCCGCTTGTCCTCCAGAAAATGGAAGCAAGGCGATGTGACGTGCGCGTTTAATGGCAGTAGCCAATCTTCTTTGGTGTAGTGCACAGGTGCCCGTTTGTCGTCGAGGTCTGATCTTTCCTTCCTCAGTTATCAATCGGCGTAGTAGATCGGTTTGTTTGTAATCGATTTTTATGTTTTTATCAGCACAGAATTGGCAGAATTTTGGCCTGGAAAAAAACCTTCGTTCTCCTCGTTGCTGACGATCATTTCCGTCATATTGTTCCATGGATATTAACTCCAATTAGTTTCTTAATTCGGGCTAGAAGGGGAACTCATCTTCATCTGCTCGATTATCAAAGTCATCCTGCTCTCTTGAATCCTCAGTTTGATCAGGTGCTGTTCCTTTGCGGTCACCTAAGATCAACATTTCAGATGCAACGACTTCAGTTGTTGTATGTTTATTTCCTTCTTTGTCATCCCATCGTCTTGTCTGCAACCGGCCTTCAATATAAACTTGTTGGCCTTTTTTTAAGTGTTGATTGCAAATTTCTGCCAGGTTTCCCCAGGAGACAATATTGAACCAATCTGTATCAGTATGGCGCTCGCCATCTGAAGTATTCCAGGTGCGATTGGTGGCAATCGAGAAGGATGTTACAGGTCGTCCGGACGGAGTATAGCGCATTTCAGGATCACGCCCCAAATGTCCAATAAGCATAACCTTATTCAAACCGCGACTCATCAAATTCTCCTTCCAATAGAGTAGTTTTTTGCACAACCCAATTATTTATTCAACCACAGTGATCATATAGCGCATCAGCGGTTCAAGGAATCGTAAATAATGTTCTAATCCAACGATGCTGGTTGTTGGCATGGATGTGGTGAATAAAACATATTGACCTTCGCGTTGTTTATTGATCAAATAGGCCAATCTTCGGCGACCCCAAACATCAGTTGATGTTATCTCGCCTTTTAATTCTGTTATCCAACCTTTAATTTTCTCGATGGAGTCATTAAAAGCAACTTCATCCAGATCGGGATGGATAATACACATGAGCTCATAATTATGCATAGGGAACCTCCTTTCCTCGGGATTGCTCTCAGACATCACCGAAGGGAGCTGAGAACGGAAAGCCCATCCAGCGCATCGGCTGGATGAGATCGGTGTGTAGTTTACTACAAAGAGTCATTTTTGCGAAGGGCAGATCTTGGATCAGGTAGAATATAAATAGGGTTGCTGAAGATCCAGCCTCTTTTCTTTCCCAAATAATTCCTGTGAACTTCCACTCGATAAACCCCGGGTTCATTGGTTACATAGGCAAGATTTTCCTTTTCGGTTTTTTTTATGATCTTCCCATCCTTAAATAAGGAAGTTTCAGCTTTTCCAGGTATTCGAATTTGAAGGGTAACACTTCCTTCAAGTTCAATTTCATCACCCATGATCACCTCCTGGTCTTTACTTTGAGCTGAAAAACGAAAACCGCGCGTCGGAGCGGGAAGATCATATCCTATGAACACATTTCCCTTTTTGAGTGTATTGTAAATAACTTGTCGGTCTCTTTTGAAATCACCACTAAGGGATGATGAAGTCAAAAGGTGTGTATTGATGGTTGAAAAATGGAATTTATAGGGAAAAATTGTTTTACGAATTGGACCAAAGCTCATAGGCAATGCATGTGAATCAGACCCTCCAATAGCTACGACATGTTGATTGTTCTTTAGCAGCGAATCCCACATGTGTAAGGTTTCCTTCAAAGGTCCGTGTGCGATAAGCTCGGGGAAGAAAGCATAAATTATTGCTCCAATTTTATTTGTAATGGTTGTTTTAAGTTCGCTCAGGCCATTCCATAATTCGATCCCTGTAAATCCTTTAATTTCCCAATCTTCCCAGGAAATATTAGATTCATTAAATAATGAAAGTTCCTGATCAATTGGATGGGCAATAAAAGATAAACCACCCAATGCATTTACGTGATCGATTAATTCTTGTGGATTTTCTGCGTAGGTAGCGACCTCTTCAGAAATTCCAAAAACCAGCAAATGGTTTTTTTGTGGTAACCGACCTTGATCATGGACTTCTTCTCCTACCAGGAGAAGAGTTTTTTTCCCATTTCTATATATATAGCCATCCATGTCTCGGACAAGTACATTATGATCAGTAATTAATGTCGCAACAAGATCTGAATCTATCGCATGATGGGCTATTTCGGTGTGAAGACCATTTCCATCTGAATACAGTGTGTGAATATGGAGGTTTATAATTAATTCATTCATATTTTGCTAAAATTAGAGAAAAAAAATAGTTTTTATCAAACTTCAAATTTGAAAAGATCAAATTGATTATTGGGATGATATCGGTATCATAATGAAAGATTGAAAACCAATCCAACTTGGTAGACCGAATATTTTGATATGGTAAAACCTAAAAAGTAATAGACATTTATGAGATTTTTGTGTACTAATAAGTATACTTGTCAAACTGAAAAGTACGGGGTAAGATATGTTTATGGATTTGGTAAAGAATAATTTTAGAAAGATTACATATGTAATTGGAATTCTGATTCTGGTTGTTGTAGTGGTTAGATTTCAACAACGTATTGGGGATATGAAACATCTTGAAGGTCAGCGAAATCTGATTCAAACTCAGGAAGCCTACATCATGCAAACTCAGGAAAGTTTGATCGCTGAACTTGCCTACGTTAATTCTGACGAGGCGGTAAAAGCCTGGGCTTATAGTGATGGACGTTGGTATCTACCAAATGAAACTCCAGTTATCATTGTTCCATCAGGAAATGCCAGCTCCATACCGGAAAACATAGAGATTATTCCAGATAGATCAATTGAAAACTGGCAGGTCTGGTGGGAACTTTTTTTTGGCAAGAAGAATTGAGTCATATCAAAGTTATTGGGGGAAAGTTAAATTAATGATTTAGCTAGAATTATTTACAACATATTCCTTCCTGAATTCTTAGGCGAATAAATGAGGTCTTAATTATTAGGTGAATAATACTTAGATCGATGCAAGTAAATCGAAAGCAACGACCACCTAATTCTTCTAGAGGGTTTATTTTACTAAAGTTGACCAGAAATTAACTAAATTCATATATCTCTCACCCTTATTTATACAGGCTCTAGTATAATCTTTTGAAAATTGATGAGATAGGATTGACCATGCGACGGTATATGTATTTTACAGTTTTTGCATCAGGAATGACAACTTTGGCAGCTGAGCTTTCTGCTTCTCGCCTGTTGGGAAATGTATTTGGTACCAGCAATCTGGTCTGGGCAGCTATTATAGGATTGATTCTTATTTACCTCACACTGGGATATAGTATTGGTGGGCGATGGGCGGATAAGTCACCAAGTCCGAAAACAATGTTTTCGATCCTGGCCTGGGGGGCATTTACTATTGGTATTGTTCCATATATTGCTACTCCCGTATTGAAAGCAGCTGCCAATGCTTTTGATGGTCTGCAAGTAGGGATCCTGGCAGGGGCATTCGTTGCAGTTCTAATATTATTCAGCGTGCCGATCACTCTTTTGGGAACGATATCTCCTTTTGCCATTCGTCTTAGTATGAATGATACCAGCCAGGCTGGGAAAGTATCCGGAACAATATATGCTATTTCAACCCTTGGTTCTTTTGTGGGTACTTATTTGCCTGTTCTTGTGTTGATACCCGTTATAGGTACAGCTAAAACTTTCCTTGTTTTCAGTCTATTCCTTTTATTGGTGGCTCTAATTGGTCTTGGTATAAACTGTGGTAGAAAGGTAGCGCTACCATATTTCTTAATGGTGATCGCTTTGATTATTTTAGGAATATTGGCAAAGAATTCCACAATTAAGAATACAGAAGGTCAAGTCTATGAGGTCGAATCGGCATATAACTATATCCAGGTATTGGAGAAGGATGGTTACACATATTTGCGTCTAAATGAAGGTCAGGGAATCCATTCTATTTATAAACCTGGAGAATTAAATTATGGAGGACCCTGGCAGCAATTCCTGGCTGGACCATTTTTCTATCAAGGTCAACTCCCCGAATATATCAACAGGATGGCAATTGTTGGTCTCGCAGCAGGAACAACGGCGAGGCAAGCCTCGTCGGTTTTCCCAAATATCATCATTGATGGTTATGAGTTGGACCCGGAAATTGTTAAAGTAGGGAAGGAATTTTTTGACCTGAATTTGACAAACCTGAACATTTATGTGGAAGATGGGCGTTGGGGGTTAACTTCCAGCCCCTTCAATTATGATCTAATTGCTGTGGATGCTTACAGACCTCCATACATTCCTTGGCACTTGACCACTAAGGAGTTCTTCCAAGTTGCTTTTGAACATCTCACCGAAGCAGGGACATTGGTCATAAATGTAGGTCGAGCTCCTAACGACAGGCGCTTGATTGATGGTCTGGCTTCTACCATAGCATCAGTTTTTCCTTCAGTTTATGTCATGGACATACCAGGCACTTTTAATTCCATGATTTATGCTACCCGTGAGATAACTCAAAAAGAAAATTTGAATTCTAATATGGTTAAATTGGCCGTAATTCCAGGAATTAATCCACTTTTGGTAACTTCAGTCTACGAAACATGGAGCAATCTGCAACCGACTCCCGAATTGACGAACGTTTTCGCAGATGATCTGGCTCCGATAGAATGGATCACGAATAATATGGTTTTGAATTATGTTCTTTTCGGGGATGTGGAGAATATTCAATGAAATTTACGCGTTTCATTTTCTACTTTGTCATGGCTGTTCTTGTGCCAGTGGCCCTAATTATTTTAAGCGTACGAATTCTTCTTTCCAGTGCATTTCTAAACCTTGAATATCGAATGCCGGGATTCCCTGCAGATAGTTATGGTTTTATACAAGCAGATCGGTTAAAGTGGTCAAAGTTGGCTGTCCAGTACCTTGTAAATGATTCAGATGTCGAATTCCTTGGGGATTTAACTTTTTCAGATGGATCTCCATTGTACAATGATCGCGAATTAAGTCATATGCTGGATGTAAAAAAAGTTGTAAAGCCATTATTAAGTATTGGTTATATAACCTGGGGATCATTGATAGGAATTGGTTTAATAGCATATGGTATGAATTGGCATCAAGAGTATCGCAAAGGATTAAGACTTGGGGGCATGATCATGCTCGCGTTACTTGCTGTTATAGGAATTTTTGCAATAGTCAGTTTTTGGAATTTCTTCACTATCTTTCATAGTATATTTTTTGAAGGAGATAGTTGGTTGTTCCTGTATTCCGACACATTGATACGCCTGTTCCCTCTGAGGTTTTGGCAGGATGCCTTCTTGCTTGCAGGAGTCATCATTCTGGGAGGCAGCCTGGCGCTTGTTATTGGTTTTAAGCCTAAACAGAAAATTTGATCGACTGTGGAGATATACTCGCAAGTGTTGTTTATCTCTGGTGTATAATTCCAACGTGAGGAGTAAATGAATGACAGTGACGATATCTCTTGAAGGGAAAGTAGCTTTGATCAGCGGAGCTTCCCGTGGAATTGGACGTGCAATCGCTTTAAAGTTTGCAGATTGTGGTGCCTCGATTGCAGTGAATTATTTAAATTCATCCGAATCAGCTGATGAAGTGGTAGCAGAGATAATTAGATCTGGTGGTAAAGCCAAAGCGATTAAATCAGATGTATCAGATTTTAAACAAGCTCAGGAATTGATAAATTCTTCAATTGATACATTCGGTAAATTGGATATCCTTGTCAACAATGCAGGTATCACCCGAGATAAATTGATTATGCTCATGTCAGAAGAAGATTGGGATGATGTTCAATTCGCAAACCTTAAGAGTACGTTTAATTGCTCAAAAGCTGCAGTAAAACATATGATGCGAAATAGATATGGGAGAATTATTAATATCACTTCGGTTGCTGGACAGATGGGAAATGCAGGGCAAACAAACTATTCTGCTTCCAAGGCGGGTCAAATTGGATTTACAAAAGCATTGGCTCGAGAAGTTGCTGTTCGAAACATTACAGTGAATGGGATAGCAGCGGGATATATTGACACCGATATTTGGAAAAGTGTACCAGAAGATATGCGGGATTCTGTAATTTCCTTAATACCAATGAGGCGAAAAGGGATGCCTGAAGAAATAGCAAATGCCGTTGCTTTTCTCGCATCTGATCAAGCTGCATATATTACAGGACAAATATTAGGTATCGATGGTGGCATGGCGATGATGTAATGGATTTGGAGGAACGAATGGCAGAAAATTACTCTACAGGAAAAACTACATTAACACCTAATGTAATATTAACAATCGCAAAAATGGCTGCCCTGGAGGTTGAAGGAGTCAATGCAATGGCGCCAATTCGTCCAGGAGTTCCTAAATTTAAATCAAAAGGAAGAGATGGGGTTAACCTTTTGATCGAAGATGACAATGTATTTGTGAATCTATATTTGGTTTTGGATGGAAATTATAATATCCGGGATGTAAGCAGAAAAGTTCAACTCCAGGTTTCACGTGCTATTGTTGAAATGACTGGACTTGAAGTTGGTCTTGTTAATATCCATATAGAGGATATCGTATATAAAAGTGATGAGGTTTGATAACCTATGAAGGCTAGAACCAGAGCGCGTGGTGTTGCTCTGCAAGCACTTTATGAAATTGACATAGCTAATCATCAAATAGGAAAAGTATTAGAAAATCGCCTTGAAGAAGAATCCTTAACTGATGAGCTTCGTGATTTTATAAGACAAATAGTTACTGGTGTAGTCCCTATCCGCGAAGAATTAGACTTTGTTATTGCCAAATATGCTCCAGATTGGCCACTTGACCAGATTGCTACCATCGATCGCAATATTATGCGCGTAGCTGTTTGGGAGATGGCTGTTATTTGTGATACTCCCATAAAAGTGATCATTAATGAAGCAGTAGAGCTGGCAAAACTATACGGTTCTGACAGCGCACCCAGATTTATTAACGGTGTATTGGGTAGTTTGGTTGACCACCAAAATGAAGTAAACCAAGCCATTGCATCACGGAATAAGGAATGATTAGATAATATGGATTTTTTGGGTGTAGGACCAATGGAATTATTCTTGATTGTCATTTTGGCATTGATAATTCTTGGGCCTAAGGATATGCAAAAAGCAGGCAGGTCTATGGGACGGTGGTTGAACAATCTGGTTAGATCAGATACCTGGAAAATGATAAGACAGGCATCAAATAAGATCAAGTATTTACCCAACGAGTTAATGCGTGAAGCAGGTTTGGAAGACATTAAGAATACCAGCCAGGCTTTAAAAAAAGAGATTAATAATGAGATTCCCCAGGAATTAAAAGATCCATATAAAACATGGAAAGAGCCAATCTCCTTTTCTTCGGGAAAACCGAGGATCGAAAAATCACCAGGGTCAGAAAATATTATCGATCCACCTCGTCCAGATGGTAGTAATGGAGGAGATGTTGGTGCGTAAATTCTTAAACGGAATCTGGAAGCTAATAGCGTCACCGTTCAAGGGACTTTTCTTTTTGCTGAAGGTGCCGTTCGTATTTTTTAAACGCGCCAACGCTTTTCTAAACGATGATTTGGAAGATCGCTCATTACCTGACGCTTTTGCAACTTCAGTGCAAACACCATCTGCTTTTCTTGAACATATCGAAGCGTTGAGAAAACACCTGCTGCGCATGTTGATTGGGTTGGTAATTGCTATTGCCATAAGCTTTTCTTTCACAACCCAAATGGTTGATTTCTTGTCACTCCCAGTAGGTGGAATATCTGCCCTTAGGGCTATCGATATAACTGAATCGATCAGCGTTTTTATGAGGGTTGCATTGTTTGCAGGGATCGCATTGGCATCACCCTATATTGTTTTTGAGCTTTGGTTGTTCGTTGCTCCTGGGTTAAAACCTGGCGCTCGAAAATTAGGTCTGATCGGAATACCACTTTCAACATTATTACTTATTACGGGTATGTTGTTTGCCTATTACTTTATGCTGCCTTCTGCCTTGCCATTCTTATTAAATTTCATGGGGATTGAAACCATTCCTCGTCCCTCATCATATATAAATTTTGTTTCAGGATTGTTATTTTGGATAGGTATTGCTTTTGAGTTTCCATTGGTCATATTTGTGCTCTCATTGATGGGGATAGCCAAACCAAAATTCATGGCTCAACAATGGCGAATGGCAGTAATTGTCATCGCGATAATATCAGCATTGATCACACCTACGGTTGACCCGGTCAATATGGCCTTGGTAATGGGGCCAATGATCGTTCTGTACTTTTTGAGCATTGGCCTGAGTTTCCTGGCTTCATTCAACCGAAATAGATCTGCTGCAAAGAACGCATAATAAAAATCTTCAAGATATTTCCTTACCGGAATAAAAGGTTGAAGGGAAGAAGGTTGAACATGAAGTGTAATATCCACCCTGTTTTTAAAAAAACAACGGCAATAATCCTGATGTTGGCATTTTTAGCCAGTTGTCAATTTAATGCATCGGGAAATAATGCTAATTCTGCTTCAACACCATCCTTCCCTCTTCCACCCACGCCTGCTCCCCAACCGATGGCCGAGATCTTCTTTGCTGCAACAATACCTGCGCCATTATTACCCGGAGAATCTTTGGTGTTAAGTGTGGTCGATGAAATAACTGGGCTGTCATTGAACCCGACAAATTACACTATGCAATCCGGTGATAGTTTGCATTATTATGTCGCTATTCCATTTGTTGTTAATAGTGTTGTTAAATATCGCTACATCAAACAATCCGGATCTTCGATATTGGAAAATAAATACGATGGGCAACCTGTGAGATACCGGTTGTATTATGTTGGTGGTCCTGGAGAAGTGATGGACACGGTTTCCAGTTGGAGCGACAGCACTTTTAATGGAGAAGTTGGTCGCATAACAGGTCGCGTCATCTCCGGGTCGGATGGAAGTAGTTTGCCGGATATTCTAATATGTGCGGGCGGTTCTCAAACGCTGAGCGATTCGAATGGGGAATTTGTGTTGGAAGGTTTGACTCCTGGTATTCAAAATTTGGTGGCTTATTCGCTGGATGGACGATTTCAACCTTTCCAGCAAGGTGCACTGATCACAGCCAATAAACGTACCCCGGTTAATATTTCCATGCTGTCAGCTCCCATCGTAAATGTGGTTTTTACAATAATCGTACCGGCTAATACGATACCAACGGTTCCTATTCGATTTGCTGGGAATCTGTATCAATTGGGTAATTCTTATGGTGATTTACAGGGTGGGATGAGCAGTGTGGCAGTAAATATGCCCTTATTGTCTCCCATGCTGGATGGTCGATATACTCTTTCGTTGATGTTACCGGCAGGTGCAGATATTCGTTATAAGTACACTTTGGGCGATGGCTTTTGGAACGCAGAACACCAAAATTCCGGTGAATTTAAAGTTCGACAGTTGATCGTCCCGAGTTCCGGGGGGATTGTTCAGGATGTTGTTGAAACCTGGCAGTCTGGATCATCAGCTCCAATTCTTTTTGAGGTAACGGTACCATCAGAAACCCCTCCCACAGATGTAGTTTCGATCCAATTTAACCCTTATGCTTGGACAGAACCAGTACAAATGTGGCCGTTGGGCAATAATCGTTGGGTCTATCAGCTTTTCAGCCCATTGAATTTGTTGGGATCATTTGAATACCGCTATTGCCGGAATGACCAGTGTGGTAGTGCGGATGATGATGCAACTGCTGGTAATTCTTCAGGTAGATCAGTTGCGACAAGTCCATCCCCGCAGGCTATCCAGGATACCGTTAGATCATGGAAATGGTTTTCAGGTATACAAACAGGTAATTCCCAATCTGATATCGTTCAATCAAGAGATTCTGATTTTTGGGCAGGGATCGAATTCCAGGCAGATCATGCTCCTTCCTGGCAACCTAGGATTCCTCAAGCATTGCAAAACATTCAAAATTTGTCTGCAAATTGGGTTATCCTTACTCCTAACTGGACTTTTACCGGAGATAATCCTTTTGAATTTACAAATATGCCGGGTAAGGATCAGCTTGGATTTGATACAAGTACGACCATCAATTCAACGAAAGCGTTGAATATGAATACTGCTATCTTTCCAGGCGCAAGGTTTCATGCTCCGGTCGATGAATGGTGGAAGAATGGATCCCGTGATTCTAGGTGGTGGGAGGCGTGGTTTACACGATATCGTGCATTTTCTTTGTACTATGCAGACCTGGCGATGTCCAACAACTCCCAAGTCTTGATTTTGGGAGGAGATTGGTTGGAACCAGCCTTGCCTGGAGGTATTCTTTCAGATGGTAGTAGTTCAAATCCTCCAGCAGATGCCGAAGCTCGTTGGAGTAGTCTGATTGCGGAAATTCGACAGCATTTTAACGGTCAAATTTATTGGGCAATTGCATACCCGGGAGGTCTCGCTAATCCCCCTGGATTGATATATGAATTGGATGGAATTTATTTATTATGGTCCGCACCACTATCAAGTGTAGAACAATCCTCAGTGGAAGATATGAAAATTATCGCCGGTGGAATGTTGGATAACGAGGTCAGGTCGTTTCAATCGACTTATCAGAAACCTTTAATTGTTTCGGTCGCTTACCCATCCATTACTGGAACATCAAAGGCTTGTATCCCGGATGGATCAGGGGGTTGCCAGAATTGGTCAACTCTAAATGAACCGAATTCTGAAAATGAATTGGTGGAATTGAATTTCCAAGCTCAATTGGATGCATATCAAGCAATATTAAATGCAATTAACGAAAGGAATTGGATCAATGGATTTGTAAGCCGGGGATATTTTCCCCCCGTTGCATTGCAGGATTCTTCTGCATCCATCAATGGAAAACCTGTAGAAAATTTATTGAGGTACTGGTTTCCACGTTTGTTGGGAATAACAAGATAATTAATTTGCCAAGATACATGATAAAGCGGCTATAATATATTATATGAACATTAGGAGATTGAAATGAAACCTGGTCTTCCCGAACTACTTATCATACTTTTGGTCATTGTTCTACTTTTTGGCCCAGGGCGGATCGGTAAAATTGCTGGTGAGCTTGGAAATGGCATTCGTTCTTTTCGTGATGGATTAAAATCAAAGGAAGAAAAAGAAAACGGGGATCCAGAAATTAAGAAAAGCGACGATCCTAAATAGCTGAAAACTGATTACTAATTGATTGAGTGGAAAAAAGTGAAGTGACAAATTTCTTGTCACTTCACTTTTTATATTCTTAAGATAAAGGTTTCTTCCATTATTTACACAGTTAACAGCCTTTTTATGTGTTCGGGATAAACTCAAAGATCGTTAGTGGAGGATGTGACACGTTTACAATTCTCAAACACCTATTTGTTAAATTGTGTCTCATATAGTCGTGCATATAATCCGCCCAGATTGAGCAATTCTTCATGATTGCCACTTTCAATGATTTGACCACGATCCATGACAAGTATTAGATCTGCAGCAAGGATGGTGCTCAGGCGATGGGCAATAACGATTGATGTCCTTTCTCGCATAACGTGTTTCAATGCTTCTTGGATCAATAATTCAGAATCGCTGTCGAGATGGCTTGTAGCTTCATCCAAAACCAGTATCCGTGGATTTTTTAATATGACCCGTGCAAGGGCAATTCGTTGTTTTTCTCCACCGCTAAGACGATAACCTCGTTCTCCTACGATGGTATCATATCCTTCAGGCAATTCGGATATAAAATTGTGAATATTGGCGGCCCGGGCGGCACTTTCAATTTGCGCCTGGGTAGCATCTAATTTCGCATAGATCAAATTACTTCTGATTGAATCATGGAAAAGATATGTCTCCTGTGTGACCATCCCAATAATGTTGGACAGAGAAATAAGGTTTACATCGCGAAGGTCATGTCCATCTATACGGATTATTCCACTGTTCGGATCATATAAGCGTGGGATCATATAGGTGAGAGTAGTTTTACCTGCGCCAGAAGGTCCAACAAGAGCAATTAATTGTCCAGATTTGGCTCTAAAAGAGATGGATTCGAGAGCATTGATCCGTGCTTGGGAGTTGGTCTCAGATTCGAATTCGGACTCCGAAGAGACTGTTTCCTTTTCACCGGGTTCTCTGATCTCTTGATCGAGTTCGCCTTTAAATAATGTTTCATTGGAACTGACCTTGCTAAACCTTTTTACTTGGTGAAGAAGCTTTGTTGTATCAACATTATAGTTAAATGAAACTTTTTCAAACTCGATATCCCCTTTAACTTCCCCCAGAACAATTGCATCTGGTTTTTCAATAATATCTTGCGGTAGATCAATAACTTCGAAAACCCTCTCAAAACTGACCAATGATGTTGAAAATTCAACTGGCGCATTAGCCAGACCCTGTAAAGAAGAATACAACTGCCCAAGATACGAAACAAATGCAACAACAGTTCCGATCGTGAAGGAACCTTTTATAACGAGATAACCTCCAATCCCATACACAATGGCAGTCCCAACTGCCCCCACCAGGCTTATTGTCACAGAAAAAATGGAACTGAAAACAGCACGTTTGATCCCTATATCACGAACTGCTGATGAACGATTAATAAAACGGGATTGCTCATCTCTGGTTCTACCAAAAAGCTTTATTAAAAGTGCTCCACCAATATTAAGGGTTTCAACCATGTGAGTATACATTTGTCCATTTAATTCCATCTGCTGGTGTGCTATCTCCCGAAGCCGAAAAGCCACCTTGCGTGTGATGATGAAAAACAAGGGCAAGATGAACACTCCTGCAGCAGTGAGCCTCCATTCAAGAGATATCATTACCGAAAAAATAGCGATACTCTGAACCAAATTCGTGACAATATTAACAAGAGTGGAGCTGATGGCATTTTGTGATCCAATAACGTCACTGTTCAATCGACTAATCAATTCCCCCGTTCTTGTATTTGTGAAGAATCTAAGGCTCATTTTTTGTAAACGATTGAAAAGTGTTGATCGTAGGTCAAAGATAACACCTTCTCCTACCGTGACATTTAATTGGCGTTGAAAAACACCTATAACTCCGGTAAGTATGGGAATTGCCATTAATCCCACGGCGAGTAGAACAAGGCGCTGGTAATCCTTGGCAGGTAAAACAACATCGATCATATTTCGGAAGATTAAAGGAGATAGAAGCGATATACCTGTTGTCAAAATGATGGCTAATAACATCCCGGCAATGTGTCCCCAATATGGTTTCGCATAGCTAAATACGCGAATAAGAAGTGAACGGGTCAATTTTGGCTGCTCGCCGCCCGATTTGATGAAAGAACCCATTTGAGTTTTATACATTATTGCTATCTCCAAAGCACAATCAAAAATTTTGGTATTTGTTTCACGTAGAAAAGAATTTATCGGATCAGTATTATGCCAATTTCATTAATACATGTAATGGGATTGTTACATAAAAATGAAATACTCTTGAAGAGATCATTTCAATTTCACTTATTTACTTTGATTTTTTTCACTAGCAAATCCATCTAATAGATTTATTTAAGGGATTATAATCTAAGGAAGCAGATTGGGAACAGGAGTCATCTCAGAGTAATGACCTCCGTTTCTCAAAGCTTGTTCGAAATCACACAATTAATTTTTTTTCTTGAATTATCACACGAATTAGATATAAAGATGTATTAATTACCGGACCTTATTTATGACAAGAAGAAGGTAGTATGGGATTACAGTGTATTGAAATAAGTAAAAAATATAAATCCCGAAAAGGGAAAGTAAGTGCTTTGAACAATGTAGACTTTTCCATTGATGAACAGGAGTTTGTTTGTATTGTTGGACCCAGCGGTTGTGGAAAAACAACATTATTAAAAATCATAGCAGGTCTTTTGCGACCATCAACTGGAAAAATCGTATTGGATGAAAATGACAATTCGGATCGTCCCAGAACTGCAATGGTTTTTCAAGACCAGGGATTATTCCCATGGATGTCTGTACTGGATAATGTAGCCTTTGGGTTGGAGATGCGTGGCGTAGATAAATCAACACGCCATCTCCAGGCAAGAGAATTCATCAATCGAGTCGGGCTTGGTGATTTTTTTCAAAGTTATCCTAACGAACTTTCAGGAGGGATGCGGCAAAGAGTTGCGATCTTACGTGCATTTCTCACAGAACCCCAGATCCTGTTGATGGATGAACCTTTAGCAGGGCTCGATTCACAAACCCGCCTCGTAATGCAAGAAGAGTTATTGCGAATTTGGAAAGATAATCGCCATACAATTATTTACGTTACCCATGATATTAATGAAGCCATTCTTTTGGGTGACAGGATATTGGTTATGTCAGGTCGGCCTGGATCACTTAGAGCTGATATACCCATCCATCTCCCCCGGCCTCGAAGGCGAACGGATTTAAACCGGTTGGAAATTTTGGACCTTTACGAAAAAATTTGGAATATGATCGAATCTGAAGTAAAAAAAGAATTGAGGATTGTCGTTGAAAACTAAACGTAAAAGTACGTTCATAAAATTCATTCAGTCTTCCATGCCATCAATATATGTCCTTCTCATTTTGAGTCTATGGGAAGGATTGGCACGCTCTGGAACCATTGCAGTTCTTTTTTTTCCTTCGCCATCCAGTATTTTGACAACACTTTGGCATTTGATCATATCAGGCGAAGTATTTTCAAATTTGGAAATTTCACTGGTGCGTATGTCATGGGGGATATTTTTCGGGTTGGTGCCAGGAGTTTTATTAGGTTTGGCAATGGGCTGGTCAAACCGTATTCAAAAGATCATGGATCCATTCATAGCTGCATTACATCCAATTCCGAAAATTGCGATCTTCCCATTGATCATGATCATTTTCGGGCTCGGAGAAATTTCCAAGATCGTAGCAATAGCAATTTCAGCTTTTTTCCCGATGTTGATCAATAGCATGGCAGGAGTGCGTCAGCTGACGCCAGTATACTTCGAGGTTGCGAAAAATTATGGCGCTAATAGGTGGAAAACATTTTTTCGGATCGTTCTTCCCGGAAGTCTTCCCATGATCCTAGCAGGTGCACGCATTGCATTTAATATGGCTTTGGTAATAACAATAGCAGTTGAATTGCTAACAGCCAGGGAGGGATTGGGCGTAATGATCTGGTTTGCATGGGAGACTCTCCGCACGAAGGAACTCTACGCAACATTGGTAGTTATTGCTGCGTTGGGGATGGGTATTAATTATCTGCTTCAAAAAGCAACAGCTTTAATGACACCATGGCATAGGTCGAATTCTACAGAATAATATTGGTGTAAACTCGAATACTTTGAATTGTCCAGAGAATTCTTGGCATTAGACCATTCTCTGATCTAATGTCATTCTGATTCATCCAGCGAGAAATGTCTTTGAATCCTTTTCCAACCCAAAGATTCCGGGGCAGTAATCCAACTGGAATTGATGAAATCAGCATATTGATTCACTAAACTCTCAACTTGTAGGTCTCTATCACCTTCTGCTGCTATGAGTGGTGGCATGAATGTTGTATGGATTTGCCCATTCTCCCGGGTGGTAGTGAATTGGGGAATTATGGTTGCTCCAGTATTCAATGCAATTTTCGCGAAACCTGGAGTAATAAAATACTGACGTCCTGCTATGATAACACGATGTGAATCAGATTTATCATCAAAGCTTCCATCGCTGACAAATTGGACGATCTTGCCTTGTTTAAGCAATAGCTGATTTTGATAAGCTTCTCCAGCGTTCAAACCTGACCGTTTAACGATGGGTATATTCCTTGACCGGTAGCTTTGCCAGGTGGGATCCTTCTTTACCCCAATTCTTGTACTGACTGTTGGAATTAATTCAATTCCCAACCTCCTTGGTAATGCTGAAATAGCGAAGGAATTGATAGTACTATGGTATGTCAGGATGATCACACCTCTTGATCTATTAAATGCTTTTTCGAAGATCTCAAGCCCTGAGATGGAGAATGATTTATCTAATTCACTGATGGGTGAATTTTCCATGAGATCTGCCAAACTATTTAAATATTTGAATTCAGAATTCCGTAATTTATCAATTAACAAGGTTAGAGAATCTTCCATGAAGTGTGTATGAACCAATTGAAGAATATTGCCAAAAATATTTGCTCGAAATGCTTTATCTGGATCCACATTGCACCCATCCAGGCTGGCAATCAATTTACAGAACAATTCATACTTTGCCTGATAAATCCCATGAGCCACAAAAGGTTGGTTGATCCATTTTGTCAACCAACTATTTCCATCAATATACGATTTGTTGAGAAGGTTTCTTTTGAACACTAAGGGTGTAGTGAGAATAACTCTATCAAACCAGAAACCCTTGCTGGTAAGTTTTTGCATTAAATTAAATTTCTTTTTCTTATTTGCTCTTTCTGGAGAATATTTATTTCTGGTCGGTACCACATTTTCCTGAAGAGATTTGGCGTCTCCCTTATGTTGATGCAAGTCCTCTTGTTCAAGTGTTTGAACCAGATGGACGATTGTGGGTTTTTTGAAGAAAGATGGACTGATTGTATGCCTAAGAACTGATTCAACTTCTATTGTCATATCCAGGGCAGAAAGAGAATCGCCCCCCAATTCAAAGAAATTATCTTCAACACCCACTTTCTCCAATTCTAGTATTTTGCACCAGATCTTTGCAAGGACATCTTCGATCTCGTTTCTCGGTTCAAGGTACTGATTGTTAAGATTGGGTCGATTGGAAGAAGGATATGGTAATCCTTTTCGGTTAATTTTACCTGTTACTGTTCGTGGCAGTGCATCCAACCAGATAAAAGCCGAAGGAATCATATATTCCGGTAATTGAGCAGAAATCTGATCTCTTAATTCAGTCACAGATAGATTCTTGTTTCCATCTTGGACGAGATAGGCTGCAATTCTCTTGGTACCATTGGAAGATTTGTAAGCTGCACTGGCCGCCTCTTTAATCCCATCTAATTTTTGCAATAGATGATCTAGAGCATCTAATTGAACACTAAAACCTCGAATTTTTACTTTGTTATCTATCCTACCTAATGACTCGAGAGCTCCATCTTCGCGCCACCTGCCAAGGTCCCCAGAATAATAAGTTTTAAGCGTTGGATCATTTGGATCAGTGTGAAACAACTTAGCAGTTAGTTCAGGTTGTTTCCAATAACCCGAACTCATGTAACGACTTCTTGCTACGATCTCACCTTCTTCCCCCTGTTCTACTGGTTTTCCTTCCTCGTTCATTAAAAAAATTTCCATATCAGGAGCAGGAAAACCTGCAGGGAGGAAGTTACCAGTTAATTGAGTTTTATGGCTGACAGGATAATGAGCCATTGAAAGGGATTCAGAAGCTGCAAAATTATTAATTAGGATGCAATTCTCATTTGTATGAGCTTTAAACAGCTCCACATCTTCAATTGTTACTGGTTCTCCCCCCAAAGTCATAATGCGTAAATTTGGAAATATTAGATCTTTTGGAGCCTGACCGAATACTGATCGTAGCATACTTGGTGTAGAGCGAAAGATAGTTAATTCCTCTGATGCGATCCACTCTAGCGCTTTTTGAGGACCATGTTTTTTAAGGTCAAATAAACACAACAATCCTCCATTCATTAACGCCCCATCAATGCTGGGATTTCCTGCAGCAACACTAAGTGAAGTTAACAGGGAAATGCGGTCACTTGGACAAAAATGAAGATTGTTTGTCAGATAAAAAATTGAGTGCGTACTGCTTATGTGGCTTGACACAATTGCTTTTGGCTTTCCAGTAGATCCGGAAGTATAAATCAGGCTGGCGGGATAATCTGGTTCAACATATATACCAGGATTTTCATTTGGGGAGTTGCCCTGCAATTCCTCAATATATAAGACAAAAATTTGATCTGTTTGAAGAATAATTTCATTTATTAACGAAAATTTATCTTTACTGGTGATTAGTATCTGTGCTCCGGAATCATTCAGGATCATTCGAATTTGATCTGCGGGATTTGAAGGATGGATTCCTAAAAAAGGTCTTCCGGATTTCAAAATTCCGAAACGTGCAATGATGCCATATACATTATGATCGAGCAAAAAAGTTATTGGCGCGTCTCCCCTTCCTATGAGTTTGATGATTTCTTGCGCAACACGGTTAACGTGTGAATTTAATGTTGAATATGAAAGAGTTTGAATATCATCTTTTACTGCTAGATTATCTGGGAATTGATGTACGGTATGCTCGAACCGCATGACCAGCGACTGCTTCAGAATATCTTTTGAAATAGGATTAAAACCTTTCGGAGCTGGAATTCCAAAGTTGAGAGAGGTCATTTGAAACATATCCTTAATTTCTGCAACTGCGATTTATGTTTCTTTATCGCAGTTGCAGTTTATTTAGATCGATATAAATGAGTTCTTATTTAGGGATTTAAAGATCTATTTGCATTATCAACGAAACTATTATCCAGGAGTTGATCAATTGTCAGAGGTCCATCAACATAACCTTTATCGTTGGTCCATTTAACAAAGTTCATTAATGCATCCTGGTTAATTCTTGCGTCAGGTTGGAAATTTGTCCAACAGATCAATTTGATCTCCTCAGGAGACAATTGTGTGTATTTTGCAATGATCTCAACATTTCGATCAGTCTTGCCCTGGTTGAATTGTTGGATCCCTTTCAAATAAGCAACCATGAAACGGTCACCAATTTCATGATCTTTTTCCATGATACTGGGACCATAGATTAATGCACCAACAGACATGTTAGGAAGCAATTCAGCAAAAGACATCCAGATCGTACCCGCATTTTGTGCCTGTGCGCGAGTGATCCATGGTTCAGAAAGTGGTGCGATATCGATAGTTCCTGCGGCAAGTGATTGTATTCGGGTTGCTGAGTCAGCAATTTTAGATAACTCGACAACTTCTTGGGTCACACCTGCTTGTTCGAGCATCACATCCAACGCATATTCAAAAGAACCACCTGGCACCAAAACTATTTTCTTCCCCGTTAAATTGGAATTATCGGTCAATGACCCATTCGCCAGGTTGGGAGTGCTTGCAACAAAAGCGTCGGTAACACAACCATCTGGATTAAGAAAACCTTTGTCAGCCACATATTTTACATTTACCCCTTGTAAAATGGCATTATTTATTGATGATGTGAAAGAGTAAGCCCCAATATCAAGTTGTTTGGATAATAAGGCTGGAACAAATTCTGTCGATTGAGATCCAAAATCTATTAATTCAACATTTAGATTTTGTTCAAGGAAAAAACCTTCTTCGTAAGCAATGAACAATGGGGCGAAGGAACTATAATTGAAGATACCAACCTTTAAGGAGGCGGGTTCGGCTGTGGGAATTACATCTGTAGGTGTTGACACAGGCGAACAAGCTGAAAGCAAATATAGAATTATACTTGCACCAATTAATATTCTAAAAAATTTATTATTCATTTAAATCTCCATATCTAAAGGGGTTTATTATTGTCCTTATAATTTTACCAGAATTATCCTTATTATTATTG
>Ga0172369_10000478_pt1 | contig 59506 bp, 53 predicted proteins | sample LakKiv25m_FD_114539 | JGI IMG/M metagenome (GOLD analysis project Ga0172369, IMG submission 114539) | Freshwater microbial communities from Kabuno Bay, South-Kivu, Congo - kab_022012_11.25m | ecosystem: Environmental > Aquatic > Freshwater > Lake | place: Democratic Republic of the Congo...
GAAAGTTTGTATGCACTTTTATTGCGTGAATAATTGTAAAGAATATCCACACTATCAGCTATATCAGCATTGGGAAACGCAATAACCAAAGCATTTTGATTTGCATTTTGATCAGGTTGTGCAGCCTTGTTATCAGCAGGTTTTTTATCATTACAGGAAAAAAGGAAACAGCATATAAAAACTAATGAAAATATCCGGTAATATTTAAGTTTATGAATCATAGAACTATTTTTTCCTTTTTAGCTGACACATACATTGTCCGCTCAATTGTTCCTTTGAGTTAACCAACAAAGGTAATCCGTCTCTTTCCCACTCAACCAGACCACCGGCCATATTTGCAATTTTTTCATAACCCTCAGAAAGTAAAAATGCTACAGCTTCTTTCGACCTCAGACCTGCAGAATCGGCAAAAATGAGATATTTGTTTCGGGGTAGGATAGAAAAATCCTGTTTAAGAGATGAAAGAGGCAGATAAATAATATCAGGAACATCAAATTTCTTAAAGCCGGACAAATAATCTTCCCTGACATCGACCAAAATAGCACCTTTATGACAGATAGCATTAGTTTCAGAAGGAGAAAGATGAAGCATATTGCCACTAAAAAAGCCATATTTGGTGAAAAGATTTTTCATTAAAAGAATTATCTTTACTTACAAGTATTTAATCAAAGCAACTAATTCCAACACTTAGTATAAGTTTTGACAACCAAGTAATATTTAAACATAGGTTTTAGCAATTTCAAAAACTTCATTAATAGTTTTCACATCGACTGGTGCTTTACCCTTAATATATCCAGAATCAGTAATACGCAAATATTGATAGTTTGTAAAGCCATTTTTATCCATTATCTTTTTCCCACAATCAATAGGACAACCATCAATAACAAGAATATTTTTGTTTTTAAAATCAGCAATAGATTTTTCAATCCCAGCACCAATTACAGCAAGACAATTCATCTTGCGAACTCCATCATCACGAAGTTTACGGGCAACCAAATCGGTAATATGCCCAACATCGGATGCACCTGAACAGGCTAATACAATTTTATCACCGCTACTGCAGAGACAAGGTTCATTTTTAACTTTAATTTCTTCCATAATTTCAAAATTATTTAACGCAAGGTTTTAAATTCTTGTTTAATATATCTGTTTTAATAAAATCATTTTTAAATATAGGTTGCCAAATAAAATTATCAAACCTTTCAATTGTAAAAAGTTGTTCCGGCTTATGTTTCAAAAGATACTTTGCATAATTATTTTCCAATACTTTTAGACTGTCAATACCACAAGGTGATAAAAGATGCTTTGATGCTAATATACCTAAACTGTCAATAATTAAAGGTTTTACACCATCTTTTCGTTTGACTACCACTGTTTGATTATTTTCAATACGTTGAACAATGTACAGACCATTAAAAGATGTATCAATGTAAAAAGTATTGAACTGACTACGACTACCTGTCAGGTATATAGCTACATCTGCCAGGCAAGGAGACGGTTTACTTACAATACGTAAATTGGTACGGTCAATTGGCTGATTTGAATACAACTCATTTAATGCAAATTTCAAAGCCAATGTTCCTTCAATTAATCCATCACACAAATGACCGTGAAATTTTTCAATATCATTGACATTAATATTTTGTATGTGAGATAAACGACCTTTAGAAAAATCAGTATCAATTGTTGTAAAAGAAAAATTTGACCTATTACAAGAAAAGAGAAAAATCAAACAAAAAGAAAGAGCATATTTCATACATTAGTCTTTTATATATCTTGCAATAGATTTCCTGATTATCGGTACAATAAGCATAACAACCGGTAATGCAACAACAAATGAAAGGAACCAGGATTTCATCCACTTTATAATAAACTCAGTACAAAAACCATAATTTACCAATACACTGACAAAAGTTACTACAAAAGTCATTATCAAAACCATAATGACTAAGGTAATTTTCATTTCATTTTTTCTTGTGATTTTCATATTTTTAAAAAATTAAATTGAATAAGAAACCAACTATCATAATTCCGACACCTACAACACCAATAAAAGTAAAAATCAGGGGTAATTTCAGCACTTTACGAAGGATAATCATTTCAGGCAGAGAAAGACCAATAACAGACATCATGAAAGCTAAAGATGTTCCGAGTGCAGCACCTTTTTCAATCAGAACAGATACGACAGGAACAATACCAGCAGCATTGGAATACAACGGGATACCTATTAAGATAGATAAAGGAACAGAATACCAGGCAGATTTGCCCATCAATGAAGCCATAAAATTTTCAGGGACATAACCATGGGCACCGGCACCAACGGCTATACCCAGAGCGATATATAACCATACCTTACCTACAATATCCCGTATTGCCTCATATCCAAATCTGATTCGTTGGGGAAATTTGATTTTTTCTTCATTTAATTCATTTTTACCCACTTTTGTTTCATATACCCAGGATTCAATCCATTTTTCAAGATGCAGTTTGCCAATGATCCACCCTGCAGTAATAGCGATAACCAGACCAGTGACAATATAAATAATAGCCACTTTCAGTCCGAACAAACCATATAAAAGCACTACAGCAACTTCGTTAATCATTGGTGCTGCAATCAGAAAAGAAAAAGTAACACCAAGCGGAATGCCGGATTCAACAAAACCAAGGAATAATGGAATGGCAGAACAGGAACAAAAAGGTGTTACGATTCCTAATGTTGCAGCCATTACGTTACCTGTAAAAGTTTTTTTTCCTTCCAATGCCTTACGGGTTCTTTCAGGTGTAAAATATGTTCTGATGATACCGACAAAGAAAATGATCAGGGTAAGCAATAACAACACTTTAGGGAACTCGAAAATAAAAAAACGTATAGCTTCTGTAAGATGCTGCCCTTTTTGCAGTCCAAACAGGTCATCTATTAACCAATCCGTAAAAGGTTGCAGGTAATGATAAATTAAATACCAAACAGGTAATAAGAGCAACTGAAAGTATGTTGTTTTAAACTTCTTCATAAAAAAAGGATATATTTTGTTTTTCGTAGAAACACGAAATATTTGATTAAAAATTTTAAAACTTATTTAAAATAGAACATCCAGGTATAATAAATACCAACAATAATAAAGACAGCAGAAACTAATCTGCGAAACCATTTTTCAAATATTTTGACCTTATTATAAAAATTACCAATGCCCGAAATACTAAATGCCAGTATATAGGCAACAATAATAACAGGTAAACCTGTAGCCAGAGCGAAAACAACAGGCAGATACAGACCGGAAGCGGAAGCAATGGTCATAGGTATTAACATACCAAAATAAAGCACACCGCTATAGGGACAAAATGCAAGGGCGAATATCAGACCTAAAACAAAGGCTGACCACCCATTATTTTTAAATTTAGTATTCTGAAATCTTTCACCTAATTTACCTAAACCGGGAAATTTAATTCTAATGAAGTCAAGCATCAGAATACCAATAATAATGAGCAAGGGTCCAAGATATTTTTCACCATTTGACTGAAAAAGACGTGCAACCTGAAATTTACTTGCACCCAAAAAGAGAATTACGCCAATGGCTGTATAGCTGAAAGCCCTGCCCAGAGTGTACCAAATTCCATTGAAAAATATTATTTTCTTATTTTCAAGGTCTTTACTGATAAAACCGATAGCAGTAATATTGGTCGCCAAAGGGCAAGGACTGATGGCAGTCATAATCCCCAGAATAAAGGCAGATAGAAAAGGTAAATTAGAGCTATCTAAAAGAGATTGTAGTGCTTCCATAGCTATTTTGATTTCAATAGTTGTTCGACTTTTGCTTTTAGTTGTTTTTCAAATTCTGCCTCATTTTTAGAAGTATTGTATTGTTGAACAATACCTGAAATATCATAATATTTTTCTTCTTTTTTACCCTTGTAAACAATGATAACTGTTTGAGATTTAGCACTGTACTTATCTATAAGGGGTTTATTAGCCTGATCATCGAGCTTTATCTGTTTACAAACGACAGCGCCATCGGGATAACATTTTTGCACCACACGAATTATATCGGCTTCGAGCGCATTACAAGCCTTGGCTTTACAACAGGCTAAATTTGCTTTGAAATACAACAGTTCGACTTTAGGTTTTGTTTTCTGGGAGTAAACTGTTATTGCAACCAGACTAAAAATCATTAATAAAATAACTGATTTTTTCATACATTTACTTTATAAGGCTGTTAATTTTAATTTTCAATTCATTAACAAAAGCAGCTTCTGTATGGATTTTAGCAAAAGCAAAATTTGTCAGGTCTTCAATTTTTTCTTTGTTATCCTTGTTATAGGTTAATGCAAGGGTTGCCCCATAAGCCTGATATTTCTCACAAATAGCTTTATTTGCGGGGACGTCAACATTGAAAGACTGGAAGACAATAGTACCATTGTCTAACTGAGCCTTGAAATTTTCCTCCAGCACTTTTTTAGTGGTAGCCTCTATTTTTATACAGGTTGGACAACGATTTGTGAGGTGGAAATAGTAAACTTTCAATTTTGGATTTGCAGCCGGTTTCTGATTTACCTGTGCAAACAAAACCAGGCTTAACAAAAAGACAGGAAGAACGATTAAAAATTTTTTCATAATTTAAAAATTTAAGTATTTAGTTATTTGATTTTTAAGTATTTCAATAAATTTATCTTCTTTGTTTCTGGCATATTTGAATCCATCCCCGGTAAGGTCAGAAGTATTTTCCTTACCTTTAAAAAGCTGTGTAACAAATAAAGCAGAACCTGCAGCCTGATATTTGGTTGTAATTTCATTATTGGCAGTGTCATCATCATTTAAAGCCTGAAACCTGATACGACCTTGTTTTTGTTCCTCAGCAAAATAGGTATTAATGGTTTTAAGAGTGGCTTTTTCAATAGCGATACAGGAAGGGCAACGATTGGTAAGATGGAAATAATAAATAAGAACAACCGGTTTATCGGAGGATATTGCAATATTGTTTTCTACTTCTGTATTTTTAGAAGGTTCTTTTGTATTACAGGAAGCTAAAAAAAATATAGCAATAAAAAGAACCGGAAAAATTAAAATGTATTTAAAAGATTTCATAAAATTAACAGGATTTGGTTGTATCAGAATTCGTTTTAAAAAAATCGGAAAGCAGTTTTTGTGCTAATACCCAATTTTCCTGATTGATGCAATATTTTATTTTGGGAGGTTCGATATTTCCCTGAATAAGTCCGGCATATTTCAAGGCTTTTAAATGCTGAGACAGAGTTGAACGGGCAATCGGAATTTCACCAATCATTTCCCCGCTGGTACAACAAGCATTAAGACTAATCAGCTTTTCGAGAATATACACCCGTGCAGGATGCCCCATTGCTTTTGCAATTGCTGCAATTTGCAAATGCTGATCTGTAAATTTTCGTTTTTTTGCCACCATTATTTGTTTTTTTCAATAATTTCCTTAATTTCTTTCAAAGAAGGTACGCGACCAGAAAGTACCACTTTGTTATTAATAACCAGGCCGGGAGTTCGCATAATCCCATAGGACATAATTTTCTGAATATCTTCCACTTTTTGAATGTCGGCAGGTAAATCCAGCTCAGCCACAGCATTGTACACTAATTTTTCGAGTGTTTTGCAGTTGGCACAACCTGTTCCTAATACTTTTATTTCCATAGCATTAAATTTAAAAATGTTATTTTATGTTTCGCAAAAATACGAAATGAAATTAATATGCAAAAAAATAGTATTAATTATCAGCTACCAAAACCACAAATTTCTTTGACCAGAATCAGGCAGATTATTTTGTAGAAAGAATGGATAAATTTCAGCAGCCATTTAGGGTATTTATTGGTGAAGGGTAGATTTTGCTGTGAAAAAGACTTCCATGAAAAAGTACACCTGATCAAGTTACTCCTTTATCAAACCGACATTATCCAATAATTCAGGTTTGGATGATGCCAAGGATAACTTTATGGGAAAATGAAAGTCTCTGAGTTTGGGTGTTGAATCTTCATAGTAAGGGGTATTGTTAAATAACAAATATTCCATTATACCTCCCTGATCTTTTCTTCCTTCTTGAGTTTCTTATAATGCCTGCTGTTGCATTGGTGCGAACAGTAGCGGGTGTAAAGAGTTTTGGCCTCATATTTCTTCCCGCAATGGAGGCAATTTCTCTAGTAAGTTGTGTTGCAATGCATAACTGTCTTTTTATGTCTGTATTTGTCTGTTTATGTCTGACTTTGCTTAAATGTGACATCATTTCGCCTGTTTGTTGCCCAAAACGGGTTTGGCAACTATGGCATCAAAACAGGACAATAAACTGGCAACAATAAAGAATATATTTTTATGTGTAAATACAAGATTAACAAACACTTGGAAAAGAAGAGAAAGATAATTACTTTCCGATACAGAACCTGCTAAAAATATTTCCTAAAATCTCATCATTGGTTATTTCACCAGTTATTTGACCCATCAGGTTGGTAATATTTCTTAAATTAATTGCAATTAATTCTTTTGAAACACCTTGGTTGATCAATATTTGGCTATCCAAAATTTCCTCACCTATTTTTTGTAAGATAGAAAAATGTCTGAAATTTGAAATTATGGTGCTTTCTCCGGAATATTGATTTATATTCAACACAGAATGTAATGCTTCTTTCAAATCATCGATATGTTGATAAAACTTTGACGATAAAAAAACATACGGATATAAAGAGCTTTTCAGTTCTAATTTAAAATCATTAACAATTTTTGTTTCACACTTATCAATTTTATTACCTGCAACAATAAGTTTTTGAATATGTTTCAGTAGGCTTAAATCATGCTTTAAATCTTCTTTTGTAATAGAGTTTACATCAAACAGATAAATCACAATATCAGCAGAGTTGATTTTTTCAATCGTTTTTTCTATGCCTTTTTGTTCAATAATATCAATGGTTTTGGTAATACCTGCTGTGTCAATAAACCGGTACTCAATACCATCAATGTTTATGAAATCTTCAATAAAATCTCTTGTAGTACCAGGTATTTCACTAATAATGGCTCTCTCTTCATTGAGCAGGGCATTTAATAAGGTTGATTTGCCGGCATTTGGCCTCCCTCCAATAACTACTGATACTCCTTTTTTTAAAGCATTTCCTAAATAAAATGACTTACTCAATGTGTTAATTTCATAACTTATTTTATCAAGTGTTGATAATAATTGATTATTGCTTGCAAACTCAACATCCTCTTCCGCAAAATCCAATTCAAGTTCAAACAAAGAAAAAATATCAAGCAATTCTTGCCTTAGCAATTTTATTTTATCACTAAAGCCACCTCTCATATATTGGATAGCAATACGGTGTGAAGTAGCCGACTCAGAATCAATAATATCAGCAACAGCTTCGGCTTGAGCTAAATCGATTTTACCATTGATAAAAGCCCTTAAAGTAAATTCTCCTGCTTGCGCTAATCTTGCACCATTCTCAATTAAAACATTTAATATTTCACTTAATACATAAGGAGAGCCATGGCAGCCAAACTCAATGATATCTTCTGAAGTATAAGATTTTGGTGCCTTAAACACACTCATTAATACCTCATCAATTTCTTCTTTTTTTGAATTGACAATTTTACCTAAATGTATTGTATGTGATTTGCATTTACAAGGATTTTTACCACTAAACACCTTGCCGGCAATGGAAAAAGCATCCTTGCCGCTAAGTCTGACAATGCCTATGGCACTTTTTCCCGGAGGCGTTGCTATGGCAGCTATCGTATCATCATTAATGAGTGAAATCAAAATTAATTTTTTCTGCAAAAATACCTATCTTAAAGCAAAGAAAGCATATTCGGATGGTTTGATTATTGCAAAATCCAAAGAATAATAAAAATTGAATAATTTGATAAAAATCTGTTTTTTCAGAAGAATGAATTTGTTGTTATGTCTGGCATTAACAATTATTGCTTTATCTGCCATAGCACAACCTGATACAAAAGAACAGCTTGCCTTTCAGTATTTTAACAATGGTGAATTTGAAAAATCTCTTCTGCTTTTTGAAGAGTTATTTTACGAAAACCCTTCATCTGATTACTACTACAAATATTATCTTGAATGTTTGTTGTTTGTAAAAGATTTTAAACAGTCAGAAATATTAATTAAAAAACAGCTTAAAAAACATCCTGATTTTCCAACTTATATTGTTGATCTTGGATACCTCTATTCTTTAACAGGTGATTTTAAAAAGAAAAGTAAGCTATACGCTGATGCCATTAATTCATTAAAAAATGATCCGAAATATATTTCATTGTTAGCAAATGCCTTTATACAAAGAAAAGAGATTGATTATGCCATTGAAGTTTATCGTAAAGGAAGATTATTAAATGGTAATCCGATAGCCTTTAGTTATCAGCTTGCTGAATTATATAATAAAAGTGGGCAAACCAAACTGATGATAGATGAGTATCTAAAATTATTGGATAATGATGAAACACAAATAGAAATTATTCAAAACAATTTACAGGAAGAGGTATTAAATGATTCGACCTATATTCTGGTAAAGGATGCTCTTATCAGTGAGGTTCAGAAATCTGATTACAACCCTGTCATGATAGATTTATTGGTATGGCTTTTTGTACAGAAAAAAGATTTTATCTCAGCATTTATACAGGTGAAAGCCTTAGATAAACGATTGAATGACAATAATACACGTTTAATACAATTAGCACAAATATGCCTTAGCAACAAAGATTATTATGTTGTTGAACAGATTTATCAGTATATAATTGGCAAGGGTGAAGCAACGCCATATTATTATCATGCAAAATTTGGCCTTATTGATGTAAAATACCTCAAAATAGTTTCTCAGGGAAGTCAATCACCAGAGGAATTGATTGATATTGAACAGCTATATACTGAATTTTTAACCTATAACTTTTATCGTTTTCCTGATATATCAGAAAAGGTGATTTTGAGGTTGGCAGAAGTCAAAGCTATATATCTGAATAAAGCTGATGAAGCCATTTCGCTTCTCGGTAAGTATATGATAATGCCTCAGATATCACGAAACAGTCAGGCATTGATGAAGCTTGCGCTCGCAGATTATAATGTTTTGAAAGGAAATGTATGGGATGCTATTTTGCTTTATCTGCAGGTTGACAATATGTTTAAAGATCATCCCATAGGTCATCAGGCAAGGTTCAGAAACGCACGTTTATCTTTTTTTATGGGTGACTTTGAATGGGCAGCCGATCAGCTCGAAGTGCTGAAAGGCTCTACTTCTGAACTGATATCAAACGATGCACTTAGACTTTCTTTACTGATTCAGGATGTGCTGGGATTTGATTCCAACGAAGTACCGTTGAAAATGTATGCCAGAGCCGATTTCTTTTTATTTAAAAATAAACTTGACAGTGCTAATATTGTACTTGATTCGCTATTAACTGCATATTCAAATCATCCTCTTGAAGATGATGCCTGGTTTGCCAAAGCACAGATTGCTGAAAAAAAACTTGATTATCACACAGCAATTCAATTTTATAGTAACATTATTACTAATTATAAAGATGGCATACTGGCTGATATTGCTTTGTTTTATTCATCGTTAATTTATGAAGAAAAGCTGAATGATGCTGAGAAAGCAAAAGAACTATATCAGAAAATAATTCTTGAATATCCTGATAGTATTTACACCATAGATGCCAGAAAACGCTTTCGGGCACTCAGGGGTGAAAAAGGTATTTGAAGTTATTCATTCTATCTTAACTAATTTCAGTTAATTTCATTATTTTTGAAAAGATAATTATAACAAAAGATGGAGTTCACTGCTTCAAAAAAGGCAATTATTTCAATAAACAATTTAAGTAAAAAGTACAAAGATTTAATTGCTGTAAATCAATTATGTCTTGAAATTTACGAACATGAGATTTTAGGATTTTTAGGGCCAAATGGTGCGGGAAAAACAACATGCATTCAACTTATTTGTGGATTAATAGCTGCTGATGGAGGCTCAATTGAATTCCATCTGGAGAAAAACAATAAATCACCACAGCAAAATATAGGAATTTGTCCTCAGGAAAATGTTTTTTGGCCTAAATTAACCTGTATAGAACAGCTTGTTTTTGCAGGTGAAATGTATGGAATTGAATTACAAAAAAGTAAAAAAAGAGCTCATGAACTGCTGGAATGGCTGGGATTAAATGAAAAAACAAACACTGTCGCCTCAAAGCTGTCTGGCGGAATGAAAAGAAGATTAAATATTTGCCTTGCACTTATGCACGACCCTGAAATTCTAATTTTAGACGAACCTGAGGCAGGTCTTGACCCTCAAAGCAAGGTGCTTGTCAGAAACTTTATTAAATCGCTTGCTGGAACTAAAACCATTATCCTGACAACACATAACATGGATGAAGCCGATAGGTTGTCGGATAGAATTGCTATAATTGATCAGGGAAAATTACTTAAAACAGGAAGCCCGAAAAGTCTCAAACAATCTATTGGAACTGGTGATTTGCTTGAAATTGTTTTCGACCATTCATATATTTCTTCATTGACTGGTATTAAAAATTCTCTTGAAAAACTGAATTTTACGGTAACTGAACATGAGAATAAACTTATTTTATACTCAAAAAATATAATGCAAAAAATTACTGAAGTTGTTCAGCAAATAAATATTCCGGTGCAACAAATGAATATGCGTGAAAATTCACTTGAAGATGTATTTATTCATCTGACAGGAAAGAAATTAAGACAATGAAAAAAATTATTTCAATCATAAAAAAGAGCTTAATAGAACAAATCAGAAGCTACTGGATTTTAATTCTGACAGTAACAATGGCTCCATTTTTTGTGTTTGTATATTATTTAATCAATGAAAGTCAAAAACCATCTTATGATGTTTTGATTGTTAATGCAGACACTGGCGTTCAACAGAAAAATTATGGAAAAATCTTAATTGAATATACCCAAAACTTAAAAAACGACACCATGCCAGTCCCATTGAAATTTAAAGAGATGGGGTCGAAACAGAAAGCTATAGAACTATTAAAAAACAAAGATGCTGATGCACTGATTGTCATACCTGATAACTTCTCGGAAATAATTGAGGAAATAAAAAATGGCATAGATACAACTCAGGCAACTATTGAATTAATAGGTGACTTAAGTGATATAAAATACATGATAAGTGCTGTTTGGACCAGCGGCATTGCACAGTTTTTTGTTTATCAGTCAGTTAATCAGAAATCATTATTTTCTATTAAAGAAACTGCTTTAGGACTAAGCGGTAAAATGGATGATTTCGACCTGTATATGCCAGGACTTCTGATTTTAAGTTTAATTATGTTGATGTTTCCTGCTACGATTGCCTTTGTAATGGAAGTTGAAAATAAAACTATGTTAAGGTTAAAATTATCTGAAGTAACTACCTTTCAGTTAATCACTGGAATAAGTATTATTCAGGTATTGATCGGTGTATTAAGTATTGCACTGACAATAGTTTGTGCATTGGCAGTAGGCTTTAATATCTCAGGAAATATACTCAATCTGACAGTTGTTGTAATCCTTACAAGCATTTCAATGATCGCATTCAGTTTGATCGTGGCTGCAATGTGCAAGACAGTTAATGAAGTATTAATTATTGGAAATTTTCCGCTATTGCTATTTATGTTTTTCACAGGTGCAGCTTTCCCTATCAACAGTACTTCAAATATTGAGATTTTTAATTATCCTTTAACTTTTCAATCGTTGATGTCTCCTACTCCTGCTGTGTTGGCTACAAAAAAAATTTTAGTCATGGGTATGGGATTAAATAATGTAATACCAGAATTATCTGCAATAGTTGTTTTAACAATTATTTATTTTATTGTTGGTCTTCTCTTTTTCCACTACCGTCACATGCGTTTGAATTAGGTTTTTTCTTTACTAACTAATGCTTAAATAATACTTTTGTTAAATTAAACTTGCATAAGCTATGTTCATCTTTTTAATTTTGATAAATTCTGTGAATTACCAACTATTTATGATCAATGGATATGACAGTCTTCTGCAAACATGGAGTCAACATAAATTATAAATCATCTCATTTACACTTCTTTATAATCAGGGTATTTTTTCTTTTTACTTTCTCCCTTTTATTAAACACCATCGTTTATTCCCAAAGCGGAAATATCTGGACTTTTGGTTATCACACTGGTATTGATTTTAACAACGACCCACCAGCACTTTCCAATCCACTTCCAAATATCGAAAACGCAAATAGTAGTGCCAGTATTTGCGATAGTTTTGGAAAATTATTATTTTTTACTGATGGAAAAAATATTTACAATTCAAAAAATAAATTATATAATAATGGAACAGGACTGCTGGGGAATAATATTTTTAATCAAAGTGTACTGATATTGCCTCCGACAGTAAAAAGCATGCAATATTTTGTTGTAACAATCAATGAAACAGATAAAACAGCCAAGGGAATTTATTACCATAAAGTTGATCATAAAACTGAAACTGTGACCGAAAAAAATCATCTGCTGGCATCGGGATGTTTCCTTAGCATTACTACAATCAGGCATAGTAATAATAAAGATTACTGGATTATAGCAAAAAAATTTCCAGATACCATTTATATTTTCAGGCTTATTGATGAAATAATTTACAAACCTGAAAAAGTAGTATTCACTAAACCACAAACAAATGTTTTTAAAAAGCAGTATTATTGTCACATGAACCCTTCATTTGATGGTAAATTACTTGTTGAGACTTGCTTCTATGAATCAAAAAATGAAAGTGAGTATGCCTCCTATCTGTTTTTCTATCAATTCGATGCCTCAACAGGAAAATTATCAGGTAAGCGTATTATTTTATCATCATTTAAGAAAGAAAAAGGGTATCCATTGCACATGTACAACCAATCAGCTTTTTCTTCCAACGATTCATTTATTTATATAACAGATTTAGCAATTTATCCCCGAACAGCACCATTGATTCAACTTAACAGATATACATTAGAAAAATTTGAATTATATAGCAACAATCTGGTCGATCCTTTTACTGCTATAAAAACCGGGCCTGATGGAAGAATATATATTACTTATACTTTTCAGCCTTATCTGGCTGTAATTAAAGAACCTGACTTTAAGGGATATTATTGCAATCTAAGAGAAAAATATTTAAAAATTTCAGATTCAAAATACACATGGTTTTCGCTGCCTAATTCAATTTTTAAACCTAATAAAGTACGATTTAGCTATATTATGCATTGCGATTCAACCGTTGAGTTAATCAATAAAAGTGATACTGCCTTTTTTAGTACATTTACCTGGTTTTTTCCAAATGGTGATTCTGTTAAGTCAAAAAATTGCAGATACAAATTTGGTAAATCAGGCTGGCATTTTATAAAACTTAGAGCTGAAACTCCTTATGGCTATTGCCAGTTTTACAGCGACTACCTGTTGTTAAGTAATAAACCCAAAGCCGATTTCAAACTTGATTCAAATATTGCCTGTCAATGGAATGAGTTTCATTTTTACAATAATTCATTCTCAGAAATTATTAAAAGTACAAGTGATGTAAAATGGTTTTGGACTTTTGGAGATGGTGGCACTTCCACTTCTGAAAATCCGGTACATATTTTCAGCAAACCAGGAAAACATACTATTTCTTTGGTATATTCAAATGGTTACTGTACTGATACTATTGTAAAAGATAGCGTTTTAAATATACTTGAAGCAGTAAAACCAGGATTTACAATGAGCCAGCAAAACTATTGTGCTCCCTATTTACTACAAATATTTTCTGATACGCGTGGCATAATTCATAATCAGAGCTTTGTTTTTGGTGATGGAAGTTCTGAAAGTGGCTCCTCCCCTTCTCATTTTTTCGAAAAACCAGGTAATTATCAAATATCTCAAACCCTTATTGCTCCAAATGGTTGTAAAACAGGGACTTCTAAAATACTGCATCTCAGAAATGGATTTTCATCAAACGAAGAAACAGAAATTCTGACTACCAATGTAAATACTGATAACCATATTATTCTGACATGGAAAGCCCGTGTCGATGCGTTTTCTTATCAGGTGTTAAGAGAGTCTGATTATGATACCTTCCTGAAAATTTCCTCAGTAAAAACCGAATATTTTCTTGATAAAACAACTGATGCTGCCAATAAAATATACAGGTATAAAATACTTCCTTTCGACAGTTGCGGACGACCAGGTAAAAGTGTCAATACGATAAACAATATATTAGTAAAAGCTGAAGTAAACAGTATTGATTACAGCGTCATTAAATGGAATGCTATAGAAGGATGGTCTAAAGGAGTTCAGGAATATATTTTGGAATACCGGAATAATGATAATTCATTTGAACCTGTTATAAGTACTATAAGTCGCGAGTATCAGGACAATGAATATTTTACTAACAATCAATCACTTCAAAAATGCTATCGCATACGTGCTATTGAAAATGGTGGTAACAATCAGGAAAGTATCAGTAACGAAATATGCCTCAATTATGAAACTTTTATTTTTGTTCCAAATGCTTTTACACCGAATGGAGATGGTGTTAACGACTCATTTTGTGTTGTAGGGATATGTATTCCAAAAGTAAAAATCAATATATTTAATTATTGGGGTGAAACAATATTCAGCAGCAATGAAAATCAAAAATATTGGGATGGAAAATATTTGGGGGAAAATGTTGATACAGGGCCTTATGTATATGTTATTTCAGCAACAACCAACGAAGGCAAACATCTTGAATATGAAGGAATTGTTAACCTAATCAGGTAAAAATCACCTGATTAACAACTTTGAGCAAAAAATATCGTAATTGCTGACAATTCGAATAAAATATAAACCAGGTACAAGGTTATTAAGTTTTATAGGAATTCCATTTTCGCTTATTCCCTGGCAAACCATTTTTCCATCAATATTATAAATAATATAATGTGCTGTATTCTCATAATTAATAAAAATTTCACAAGCACCTGAATGAGGATATCTGGCAGTCATTATCGTTTTTTCTTGATTCTCCTGCATTGAATTGACTACATGTAAATCAATACTAAAATTCCAGTCATCGGGCAAGGCATCGTTCCAGATGGACTCTAATATTACAGCAAAAAATGAATAAGGAGTTATTTTTAGCTCATTGATTACTTTTTGTGTCTGCGAGTCAGGATTACCTTCATTACCTTCAAAATGTGCTAACATTGTAGCAGAAATTGCTGGTGTAAGCCATGTAGCCAGACTATCGTTTAAACTATAAGGAGGCGACATCAGCATTTTTTTTATAATGGGAGGTGTCCCCGTTTTTAGAAAGTTTAAAGCATAATCCTGAAATGTACCACTACCAATCGGATAATTTATTTTAACAACTCTTTTACCACTTATATATAATATTTGGTCGTTTTTCAATTCTGCTATCCTGTATGGACATGGATATGTAAGCAATGAGCCGGTTTCAATATCTGTGATTTTATCTTTTCCAAATGCTTTTTCTATTGCATCATGAGCATGAAAATGTCCGGTAAACATTACTTTTAAACCATGGAATGCCAATTCAGACGCTATACTATCATTATTTTTAACAATATAATCTTCAAATACAGTTTTTTCAGATGTAAAATGTTCCAACAAATTGTGATGCATAAAAGCGATTACCTTAATATTTTTTTGTGCTGCTTCTTTTAACCTGCTTTTTATCCATTGCCGTGTTGCCCAACTTAAATCTCCCGCACTTACTGAATATCCTAAAGTAAAGTTGTCTTTATAATTGCACGCATCGATAGAAAGAACCCACAATCCCGGTGCAGGCTCTGCAATGTAAGATAACGATGACTGATCTTTATACAATGCTTCAGAATATCCAAAATCCTTGTATATATTAGCAAATTCAACAGGATTGACAGTAGTTACTGAAGTGGTAATAGTATCATTATAAGAAACAGCTAAAGGGTTATTAATATCGTGATTTCCAGGACATACATACACTTTTACTCCTTGATTTTCGATATCATGAAAAAAAGTAGCAAGTTTTTGGTGTGAACTCAGTTCACCATCTTTTGTTAAATCACCACTGACAAGTAAAATGTCAGGATTGAGATTCTTAATAGAATCAAAAGCAGAAGAGAATATAGCATGGCTTTCTTTTATCATTTTACGGTCATGTGCAATATAGTCATCAATTGCTTTTCCCTCCTTAATCAGAAGATCAGGATCAAAATAATGCAAATCTGAAATTACTACTATTTTAACATGCTGAGAAAAACATAATATTGAAAGGAAAATCAGTACATTAAGCAAACAGATTATTTTCATAATTTTCTCTTTGACGATACAATAATCAATACAAATATCATATAAAAATCGGAAATCTTTTCATTTTTTATTGACAAAATACCAGATAATACGACAAGTTTTCCTGAATAAAACAAATGTTTTAGTGGCACAGCATTTGTCAAATTATGAAAAATTTTTATTATGAGGTCATCATTATTATTTTCAACAGCAATTGTTTTAGTTTTATTGTTTTCATGTTCAGGTAAGAATGATAAAAAAGAAGCAGCAGAAAGATATTTAAGAAGTCAAACCATAGACTATAAAGAGCCTGTATCAAATGCTGAAAGTTCTGATACAGGAATAGTGAAAGTTATTACCGATAAAATTTTTGATAAAACAATATCGAAAGGTGTCAGTTTAGTCGATTTTTGGGCAACATGGTGTAAACCATGCCGATTGCAGGCTCCTATAATTGAACAATTAGCAACTGAATATAAAGGAAAAATAAAATTCTATAAAATGGATGTTGATGAAAACTATAATGTTCCTAACAGATTTAAAATAGCAAGTATTCCGACACTTATTGTTTTTAAAGATGGTGTACAGGTCGAAAAGTTTGTAGGACTACAAGACTTATCAACTCTACAGAATGCACTGGCAAAGTATAAATAACAAAGTTGATAATTAAAAAATAAATCATCAAAAATTATATGGGTATCAATATTAAATTACCCATTTAGAAAATAAAAGAATAAATCCAATTCACTGAAAAACACTTTCTCAAAATTTAACATCAATAAAATTATTTTTTGATATATCTTTCAGCCTCGATAAAAAACTATAAATTCGTTTATCTGGCTGTTTATGAAGCTGAATAACACAGTTTACATCATTAGTAAAGTATTAGTAACAGTTATCTCAATTCATTTCTGTTTTAATGTTTATTCACAATCCACTCAGTATAAAAACTATGAACATATTTATTCAGAATATACAAAACTATATCCTGGCATATCACAAAACGATATTAACTGCATCCTTCAGGACAAACCTGGATTTTTATGGCTGGGAACATGGGATGGGCTAAATAAATACAATGGCTATAAATTTAGTGTTTTTCGTCCAGATCTTTTTAAACCTGAAAACAGTATCACTCACCGCTCAGTAAATGCTCTTTTTGAAGATAAAAGTGGCTTTATTTGGATTGGAACTGATCAGGGATTAAATAAATACAATCGGAAAAACTCATTATTTACCCATTACAGAAGTTCTCAGAATAACCAAAATTTCCTGATCAATGATTCAATTACCTCAATTACACAAGATAAAATTGGAAATATCTGGGTAGGTACAAAAGGTGGCGTTTTTATTATTGATAAAAATGATAAGATTCATAAAAAAAATATTAATGGTAATAAAAGCAAACAATACCTGGCAAATCAAATCAATTTTGTTTACTGTGACAACAAAGGACTTATCTGGATAGGCAGTAGTTGCACATTACATATTTTTGACCCTGGAAAAAACTCTTTTCTTGTACCAAAGTGTCTTTATTCTTTACTTGTAAATTCAAATTTATCGTTTAATTGCCTCACAAATGATAAATCGAATAATTATTGGTTAGGAACTGATGATGGCATTATTTGTTTTAATTTAACAAAAGGAATAATAAAACATTATAAATCAACATCTTATATCAATAATTTAACAGGTCAAAATCAAATAAACTGCATTGAACTCGATATAGATGGTTTGATATGGGCAGGAACAAATGGTTTTGGAATAACCATTATTGATCCTGCAAACATGAAAATTGTAACAAATACTTTTTCTTTCCTTAAAGACCTTGAACATTATTATATTAAATCAATTTATTCTGACAGAAATGGAATATTATGGATAGGTTCTACATGGCAGGGATTAATAAAATTCGACCGAAATGCTTATTATTTTACACATTATATTAAAAAAGAACATGATAACAGTGGTCTAAATTCATCTCTTGTCTGGGCATTTTATGAAGATAAAAGCACCGGACTGATTTGGATTGCAACAAACAACGGTATCAACATTTTTAATCCTAAAACTGAAAAATTTCAGTATATAAAAGCCAATCCAGAAAATAAAAATTCTTTATCAGGAAATTTAATAAGGGATATTATCAAAGATTCAAAAGGAATATTTTGGATTAGCACATTTGGTTTTGGGTTGAATAGTTACGATCCAATAGCAAAAAAATTTACTCACTATCTTCATAGCACAACCAATAAAAATAGCATAAGCTGTGATTATGTGTGGAAAACTTATGAAGATAAATTTGGTCAATTGTGGATAGGAACCGACTGTGGCTTAAACTTATTTGATAGAAAAAACAAAGTCTTTAAACATTATTATAATAATGTGAAAGATAATAAATCATTAACCAGCAATTCAGTATTTTCTATTTATGAAGATAGCAAAGGAAATCTTTGGTTTTCAACATATAACGGGTTAAATCTATATAATAGAAAGCAGGATAATTTCAGTGTTTTAAAACACTTACCAGGCCAGAACAGTCTGAGTATCAGTAGTGTTTTCTCAGTGTTTGAAGACAAAAATGGAATTTTATGGATAGGTACATTTGGCGGTGGACTTAATATGTACGACCCAAGAACAAAAGTATTCTGGGCATTTACTGAAAAAAACGGACTAGCAAACAACATTGTCTATCGAATTCTTGAAGATAATAATGGATACTTATGGTTAAGCACTAACCATGGCATTTCACGCTTTGATCCGAGATTACAAAGCTTTGTAAATTATGGTGTAAATGATGGTGTTCAAAGCTTTGAATTCAATCATAATGCTGCATTAAAAAGCAGTGATGGCTCATTTTACTTTGGTGGGATGAATGGGTTTAATCGTTTTTTCCCTGAGAATGTAATCATCAATAAGAATAAACCATCTGTTGTTATTTCTTCTTTTAGTATTTTAAATGTTGAACAAAATATCGAACTTGCTGATGGTGATACACTTATTCTAAATTTTAAAGAAAACTTTGTCAGATTTGAGTTTTCAGGTTTAGATTTCAGCAATCCTGTTAAAAATCGTTATAAATATGTTTTAAAAAATTTTCAAAAAAAATGGACTGTGGTTGATGCAGAGCATCGTATAGCAGAGTTTACAAAATTGCCAGCAGGAACATATGTTTTTACTGTTATTGCATCAAATAACGATGGTATATGGAACAACAGGGGCATCCATATTTATTTAATTGTAAAACCACCCTGGTGGCAAACCTGGTGGTTTATTACATTTTGTATATTGATGTTTTTATTAACCATTTACCTGATAGTAATCTTTTATCTTTTCAGGATAAAAACCAAACATGATATGGAAAAAAAGATGTTGTCGCTTGAAAAAGATTTTATTGAAGCACAGCAAAAAGCCCTACGCTACCAAATGAACCCTCATTTTATCTTTAATTCAATGAATTCTATTCAAAATTTTATTCTGCAAAAAAAAGAAGAAGCTGCACATTTATATCTTGCCAATTTTTCTTCCCTTATGCGTAAAATCCTTGAAAATTCAAAGCATAATCAAATAGCATTGCAGGAAGAGATTGACACTATAAAATTATATCTTGAACTGGAAAGTATGCGATTTGATAAAAAGTTCACTTATAAAATTAATATTAGTAAAGAAATAAATGTTTCTGTATTTCAAATTCCTCCAATGTTAATTCAACCATATCTTGAGAATGCAATCTGGCATGGTTTAGTTCCTAAAAATGAAAATGGTGAAATTATAATTGATTTTAACTTATTTAAGCAAAAGACATTATTAATTTGTATAACAGATAATGGTATCGGCAGGGAAAAAGCATCGGAAATAAGCAGTAAACGAAAAACACACAAGCCTACAGGTATGAGAAATATTGAAGAAAGGCTTGAGTTGATGAACAGGATAAACAAATCGAATTTAAAGGTTAAAGTTCATGACCTTAAAAACGAAAACGGTGAAGCACAAGGTACTAAGGTCGAATTGTATATTCAATATTTAAAAGACAAATAAATTAAAATTATGGAAGATAAAATACGTTCAGTAATCATCGAAGATGAAAAAAACAGTTTGGAAGCACTGAGTGCCCTTATTGATAAGTATTGCCCAAATGTTGAAATGATTGGAACAGCAAATTCTGTAAAATCTGGAATAAAAATTATTAATGAACTTGAACCTGACCTTGTTTTTCTTGATATTGCCATGCCCGATGGCGATGGTTTTGAGGTACTCGAAAATGTCGATTTCAAGTACTTTGAGGTAATTTTCACCACTGCATACGACCAGTTTGCGTTAAAAGCATTTGAGTTTTCAGCATTACATTACTTACTGAAACCAATAAATTTTAAAGAATTACAGGAAGCAGTTTCACGATATAAAAAGATAGAATCAGAGGATGAATTTAATAACAAAATACAGGTACTACAAAACAATTTAAGCAGCAAGCAAACAAAAATTATTTTACCATCACTGGAAGGCTTGAATATAATTGATATCGATAATATCATTCGTTGTGAGTCTGACAATAACTACACAATTTTTCATTTAATAAATAAAAGCAGAATAGTTGTTAGCAGAAGCCTAAATAATTTTGAAAGATTATTGTCAGAAAAAAACTTTGTCAGAATACACTCACGCCACCTTGTTAATCTAAAATATATTAAAAAATATGTAAAAGGAAGGGGTGGTTATGTAATTATGGAAGATGGATCAGAAGCAGATGTGGCCACAAGCAGGGTGAAAGATTTCATGGCAAGACTCAAAATGGTTGCCAAATCAATGGGTTCTAGTTAGTCAGTAATAATAAGTTTTACTACTTCCCTTTTATCTTTTGCCTCGATTTGTATCAAATAAATACCTGACGGATAGTTTTTTATATTCATTTCAATCATTGTTTTATCAGGGTTTATAGTATATTCAGATTGAAACACCTTCTTTAAAACAGTATTAGATAATGAAACTTTAACTTTATCGGCATTAAAACCTGAGACATCAATATAAATATAATCTTTTGCCGGATTTGGATATACATTCATGTTATCCATAGGTTTAAGATTTTCACCTGAAAGATATTTACTGCCACCTTCAACAAGAACATAACTGTTGCTTGGTTCAAAGTTAATAAATTTTTCACGTTTTTGAGGTTTTGAGGGCCAAAGCACAACAACTGAATCAATTTTTGACGAATAGTTTAATCCGAAATGAAGGCGGAAAGGTTTTTGCATTTTTTGTCCGCGGCCAGCACAAACCTCCTGCATATAGCATTTATTATCTGTATAAACATAAGCTCTAGCACCAATAGCATATTTATTAGAAGAAACTGCCTGTAAATCAAGTTCCAACCATCTTTTTGAATTGTAAACATCATTTTTAAACAATCTGAATTTCCCCTCTATGCCACAGGCAAGGTCTAATCTGCCATCATTGTCATAATCAAGCCAAACCATGTCAGTACCAGTGTTAATTCTCCACAAACCATAATCATAAGTTTTCATTTTAAAAGTATGATCAGGCTGTTGCTCATAAAAGTTAATATAACGGCAACCATAAAAAACTGTGAGTAAAATATCGGCAAGACCATCATTATTGACATCACCCCATGCACCACCAGCATGTGTTTCTTCCAGTTCAAGTCCAACAGGAGCTTTCAGACCTGCATAGTTATTAATTTGTCCAATCAGGTCGCTAAATTCGTAACCCGGATATCCCATATTTTTATAAATAGTAGTACCTCTATGATCATAAGGGCCAATAAAACGAGGGTGTGCAAATTGTGGAAGCAATAAATCTAAATCACCATCATTATCGTAATCGTACCAATCAACACCAGTACCATGATTTGAACCTGATGAGTTTACATCAATACCTTTTAACTGACAAATATCTGTAAATTGATTATTTCCATTGTTTTTATAAAATTCATCCGGTTGAAGAAAATAATTTGTTACATAAAGGTCTAAATCACCATCGTTATCATAATCGACCCATTGTGAGCCTCTGCTGTTACGGTTACGTTCTGCAATATAATTTGCTGGATCCCAAGCCCTGTTCGGCCAATTCCAGGTACCATCGTATAATGGATATATTAATCTGGTGCTATCAATAAAATCATTGTTACCATTATTCAGAAAGAAGTAATTTAGTTCGGGTTGTGGATAGGTTTGCCACAATTGACCAATAAACAAATCAGGATAATTATCGTAATTGATATCTGCAAAACTAAACGACAAAAATGCTTTAAAATTAGGTAACTTTAAAATTTTTTCAGTAAAAGTACCATTCTCATTGATAAACAAAACCGAAGTATCGCCACCAAAAAGTATGATATCTAGGTCAGCATCATTATCCATGTCGATAAACGCATTTGCCATAACAGCAGCATATTTATTGGTAATACCATATTTTAAAGTAGCATCTTCAAAATGACCATTTTTTTTGTTTTCATAATATTTACCACTAATTAATAAGTCTAAAAATCCATCTTTATTACAATCACCTGCTGCTATTGTAGCATTTGATAATTCAGTATTTATTCCAGCAAGGGCAGTTACATCTTTCAATATATTTTGAGATTTTGTGTTTGGATACTCAACAATTACATCAATTGCAAAAGCTCTGTTCTGCTGTGATAACAAAGCAAACTGCCCCTGAGAATTAATACCATATTGGTAGTAATAATCACCTCCTGAAGTCGATTTGCAGGAAAAAGGGTGATCAGTTCGATCAGTAATAAGGAAAAGGTTTTTAAATTCACTGAAAACAAGAAAAAACTGTGTATTGTCAAGCCTGACAAAAGGACTGTCTAATGCAACAAAAATTTTTTCCTGCCCACTGTTTACCTTTGATATTGTAATCGGTGGCACTATATTATTTAACAAACTGATAAGTGCAACACCCCCTTCATGACCAACAAACTGCATTTTGAAACTTGAGCCAGGTTCACCCTTGACTGTCAGTAAAAAACCCTTAATAATAGCAGGATACGGTAAATCAAAACGTGCTATTTGCTGTGGAAAACTTCCTGTGTTGTAATAGTTTGACATTACATTTCCAGGATCATACATCCGAAGAGTGTCATTTTTTGCATTTACTTGTATTAATAATAACAATATAGCTATTACAGCTAAAAGAGAAGATTTCATATTTTAAAATTTGTTATTTCTTTTCTTTAAGATTCTCCAGTACTTTAACTTTCATTTCATCGTACAATTCAGGATTATCTTTTAATAACTGTACAACACTTTCGCGTCCCTGTCCAAGCTTTGTTTCTCCGTAACTATACCAGCTTCCGCTTTTTTTAACAATATTCATTTCTGCTGCCAGGTCAATGATCTCACCCTCACGGCTAATGCCAGTGCCATAAATGATATCAAACTCTGCAAATTTAAAAGGAGGTGCCACCTTATTTTTGGCAACTTTTACTTTTGTACGGTTGCCTATGTTTTCATCCCCAACTTTCAAACTTGTCACTCTGCGGATATCAAGCCTGATTGAAGAATAAAACTTTAATGCATTGCCACCAGTTGTAGTTTCAGGGTTTCCATAAACCACTCCAATTTTATCTCTTAGTTGATTAATAAATATACATATACACTTTGTTTTGCTGATGGATGATGTAAGTTTTCGAAGTGCCTGTGACATCAAACGTGCTTGTAATCCCATTTTGCTTTCACCCATCTCGCCTTCTACTTCAGCTTTAGGAACTAATGCTGCTACAGAATCTATAACAATAATATCGATTGCTCCACTTCGAATGAGGTGATCAGCAATATCAAGAGCCTGTTCGCCATTATCAGGTTGAGATATTAATAGATTATCCGTATCAATTCCCAGATTTTCAGCATATACCTTATCAAAAGCATGCTCGGCATCAATAAAAGCACAAATGCCACCAAGTTTTTGTGCTTCAGAAATAGCATGTAAAGCCAGTGTGGTTTTTCCTGATGACTCAGGGCCATAAATTTCAACAATTCTGCCTCTAGGTAACCCGCCAACACCTAATGCAATATCCAATCCCAGCGAACCTGTTGAAACAACCTCCACCTGTGTTAATGCATCATCACTGAGCTTCATCACTGTTCCTTTTCCATATTGTTTTTCTAATGCTGCAAGGGTAAGTTGAAGAACTTTTTCTTTTCCTGAATTATCTTGTGCCATTTCTCTTATTTTTTAGGTATTTTTTTATTGCTGTACGATTTCAAAAATACAATTATTTCTTAAAAATTGAAACCATTGTAAATATTATCCTTATTACTTTTGGAAAGTATTTTTTTTTATTTTAATAAAATAATCGCAAAATGAGTGTATTCTGCATTTTTCACATTTTGGTTTACGTGCCTGACAAATATATCGACCATGAAAAATAAGCCAATGATGAAAGTTGTGTAGCAGATTTTTTTCAATAACCTCAACAAGCTGGTTTTCAACCTCTAAGGGTGTTTTAGATCGATTTACCAATCCAATTCTTTGGGCAACTCTGAAAACATGCGTGTCAACTGGCATTGTTTCTTCACCAAAAGCAACCGATGCAATAACATTTGCCGTTTTGCGACCAATTCCTGGTATTTTCTGCAATTCATCTCTTGATGATGGAATGATTCCGCAATAATCACTGACAACTTTTTGAGCCATGCCTATCAGATGTTTTGCTTTATTGTTCGGATAACTACAACTTTTTATTATCTCAAATACCTGTTCAAATGATGCTTCAGCCAAACTGTAAACAGTAGGAAATTCTTTATAAAATAATGGTGTTATCAAATTCACTCTCTTATCGGTGCATTGTGCCGACAGAATAACAGCTACTGTCAATTCATAAACATTTTCATGCAATAACTCTGTTTGTGGCACTGGCATCCATTCCTCAAATATTTGTGTGATAACCTTAACTTTTTTTAATTTGTTATTCTTATTCTTCATAAAATTTTTATCAAAAAAAAACCCCGGCATCACCGGGGTTTTATAAAATTATGCAAATTCACTATTTTACAATGATATTTTGAGTACTTGAAACACCATCAACAGTTACTTTCAATGAATACATACCAGGATTTAATGAACTTGTGTTTAACTCATAAACATGTTCTCCAGTATTTACATTAATTTCATCCATAACCTTAACAGACTGACCCAAAACATTGATAAATTCAATAGAAACATTGCCAGCGTTTTCAAGTCTTAAAGTTAATTTTGCAGAACCTGAATTTGGATTTGGATAAACCTGACCTACCTTAAAATTGACATTGCTTTCATTGATAGCATCAACCCAGTCGTTGTCGTAAGTAATTTTATAAATTATATATGGATAGTAGGCAGCAGAAAAGGCATTGCCTGGCAAGTATCTCCATCCAAACTGATCACCTAAAAATTTGCCATACCTCATTTGGTAATTCATAACCAATCCATTGTTGTATGACGAAAGTTGTGTTCCATCTGGATCGTAAAACATTTGATGCCAGAAATTATTAAGTTTTTTATATGGTTTATTGGGTTGGTTAGGATCAAGGTTACTTAATGTATCATTAAATTTATAGGAATATCCTGGTTTAAAGGTAAAAGTTGTTGCAAATATAGGATGTGTAGTTTTTGGAACATCAATGTTTACAGGAAACGACAACCATTTATACTGACCACCTGACCAACTTGCTGTATCTTTATAATCAAGGTCATATACAATTTGTTGTGTATAATCAACACCGCTTAATGTAGTAGTGTCATATTCAACTGTAGCCCAAGGTTCCTGTGTTGTGGTCCAATTGTAACGATCTACTTTATCTGCATTGTAAAACTGGATAATCAATTTATCTTTTATTGCATTATCATTGTATTTTTCATACAGGTATCGAAAAGCAATAGAGTCAACTTTATAAGGCTGTTTTTTTTCCAGTTGATCGTAATTTGAAAGCGGCCACATGTCATCGCGTGGGTCAAATGCAAGACCCATTGAGTGCCATTTAACATAACTTTTGGTTCCATCATTTGATATTCTTTGGACAAATGTATCAGGGAAAATTGCATTTGTAAAATACTTCATAGTACCACCAAGAAAAAAATCTAATGCTGAAGTAAAAGAATACCATTCGCTTTTTATCGTTTCCCTGTAAGAAGGTTGGCTAACAGGCCAATCAGTTGCTTTAATTAGTACCGGATCATTTGGAATCTCGCCATTTAAACGTAAATCCACAATGCTGTTTTGTGAAAAAACACCAAATGTCATTATTGACATAGCAATAAAAAATAAAACTTTTCTCATATAACTTAGTTTAAAGATTTTTGCAATTTGGTTTCAAAAGTAATCAAATATTTATTACCTGAAAGATTTTTTTAAAAAATTTCATCCTTTTTAATATTTAAGACGAAAAAAATCAATCAAGGTTGCATGAGTCTATAAATTATTGATATACAAATCGTTTAGATTTCTACCTATTTCAAAATAATCGAGTCCATAGCCTACAAGAAATTTATTCTCCACTTTAAAGCCAAAATAATCAGGGTGAATATCTTCTTCCAATGCACTTTCTTTAAATAATAATGTAACTATTGAAATAGAAGCTGGGTGATGCTCCGACAATAATTCAAGCATTTGTTTCATGGTTCTTCCTGAATCAATAATATCTTCAATTATTACGATATGCCTGTCTTTTATTTGATGTGATAATCCAACCAAAACTTTCACTTTTCCACTTGAACCTGAACCAAGATAAGATGCAAGTTTTACAAAAGTCACTTCGCATTCATGATTAAAATTCTTGATCAAATCAGATGCGAAAAAAAAACTTCCATTAAGAACACATATAAATACAGGATTTTTATGACCTATTTTCATGTTTATTTCGCTTGCCATTTCACCTATTCTGTGCTGAATTTTATCTGAAGAGATATAAAGTTCAAAATCCTTATCTTTTATTGTAATATGATTGTTTGAATTCATCTAAATTTTATTTTATCATAGAAACAAATATAGCTTATTTTTAATCAATAAAAATTTACTTATTAATATGCTTGTCATAATTTTTTGTGTTTGTCGAGAAAATTACATTATTTACCTTCGTAATGTTAAATTTTATTTACATGCATTCAGATTTGTCAGATAAAAATTGGTTGAGTTTATTTTTTGATTACGATTTAATACTACCAGTTGATAAGAATAATTTTCCGAACTCTCCACTAAAAGAAAATAATAAAATCTACTCTTATGAAGCTGATAAACCTGATGTTTCATTTGAAAATCTTTCTGATGATCTGGTATTTTTTGGAGAAAATAAATCAAAAATTTTTATTATCGTTTACTATGCTGAGCATGAATGGATAAAAACAAAAGATCAGATTTTTTTAAATAATATTTTGCAGGCCATAAAATCAAGTATAGACCAATCAGCGCTGATAAATATAGCAAAATCAGGACACAAACATATCAAAGAAATTATTTCAAAGCTGCCAGATTATCTTGTTTTTGTGTTTGGAATACCCAATGAACTCTATTCTGGTTTTAATACCAACTCAGTCGAAAAATACAATCAGACTAAAATTATAATTTCACCTGTGAATCTGACTGATCTTGCAATGGATGGAAATCAAAAGAAAATATTATGGAAAAATATGAAGGAAACATATAAACTTTAATTCCTAAATTTTATAACCTATAAATCATTTTTAATCATATTAATCGCTATTTTTGACAAGCAAAAAAAAATAACCTATGGCAGAGATTTTTATGTTCAGAGGTGTTGACTATGAACTTGGATTTAACGATTACTTTCAAAATGATATTAAAGTAGGTATTTCATCATTCTTAAACAAAAAACAATATCAGATATCAAATAATGAGTTTTCTTATCGAATAATAAACCATTGGGAAAAAAACAAATTAACCACCAGCATCAGAAAAGGGGGAACAGGTTGGCGTAAATATTCAATAATGGACAGAGTATGGCTTTATATTATCCGGGAAATGCGCGATTTTGGAATTTCGTTACACATGATACAAAAAGTAAAAAACAGTTTATCTCAGAAAAAAAAAGACATTATAACTTTTCCCGTTTTGGAATATTACATTTCATTGGCATTAATTAATAAACCTGCATTTTTACTTGTATTTCCCGATGGTCAAACTCACCCTTTAACCGAAAAAGAACTTGCCATGAACAGGGAATTCAGTTCAGCCAATAATCACTTTCAAATAAATTTAAATGTCATTGTTCAAAAGCTGTTTAAAGAAAAACCTTTAAAAATAAAATTTAAAGAACACCTTGAAAACAATTTTGATGAAAGACGTGCTTTGCAATTATTAAGACTTGGAAATTTCATAGAATATGAGGTAACATATAGGGATAGTTCAAAGCAAACACATACAAATACTGACATTGTAAATAATGAGGATGTTTATAATTTAATTTATAAAAAACAATATCGTCAGATAAAATTTAAAATTGATGATGACAAATTTTTTGTTGTTAAAGATGAAAATTAAGTTTCCAGGTTTTTTACAATAAAAATATTTTTTTGTTGTAATTATTATTACCTACATTTGTTCTCACTTCAAATTAGCCCATATTGAATATTGAACTGGGGTTTTACCTTTGCTAAGGTAGGTTTTTGTTGTATTTTTATTAAAAATTTGTATATTCAAGTGATTTAGAATATATTTGTAGTTGATATTCATAAAATTAAAAGAAATGAAAAGAAGAATCTTAAACCTGATGCTTGCATCAGTCTGTTTTGTTTTTAGCCTGTCGGCACAGGTTAAAGAAGATAAACCAAGTGAAATTAAAAAGACACCGGGAAAATCTGAATTAAAAGTTGGCAAATCTTGGTCATTAGGGGCTTATGGAGGATTACCCATCGTTTTTGGAGATGTCAATCCTGATTATTTAAGTCTGGGTTATGGGATAAATATTCAGCGTGCATTCACCAACTCTATATCATTGCGATTATTTGGTGGAAGCGGTTTTGCCAAAGGTGTTGATAGAAAGTATGCGACTGCAAATATGATAACCCGCAATCCGGCTTTAAACGGAGATCAGGATCCTTTAGTAAATTTTACAGGTAGTTTTACTTACTTCAATTATAAGATGAACTACTATGATGCAAATTTGCAGTTAGTATATAACTTCGGTTTAAACGATTACCGTTTAAAAGAGTTTCCTGGTTTCAATTTTTATGCCTTTGCAGGTGGTGGGCTCATGCTTTATCGTACATTTACAAATCAATTAACTTCAAATGGTGCCTTATACGATTTTAGTAAAATATATAATGACTATACTGCTGGAACAATTAACCAGACAGAGGCTCAGAAACAAGTAAAAGCTATGCTTGATAATACCTATGAAACTGCTTGTGATGGAAATCCAATGGGTGCTGCAAAAACATGGCAGACAATTTTACTTAATCATATTGCCCTTCCTAATGTATCTGCTGGCATTGGAGCTCGTTTCAGGCTGAGTTCAAGAGTTGACTTAGCTGTTGAAACCAGTGCAAGATATACAAATGAAGACCTATTAGATGGTCAAAGGTGGGATAGAAATGATAATATTGAATCTCCAAATAAAGACATCTTCTTCTTTTCCAATATCGGAGTAAATATACGTCTTGGAAGGATCGACAATGTATATTGGTTCGACAATCCGTCAGCTATGCATTATAAGATAACACTGGAAAATAAACGAAAAATTGCTTTACTATCATCTGATACTGATAATGATGGTGTATCTGATTATTTTGATAAAGACACTGAAACACCGGAAGGTGTAAAAGTGGATGCTACAGGAAAAGCTCTTGACAGCGATAACGATGGAGTAGCTGATTATCAGGATGATGAGCCATTTACTGATAAAGGTGCAACAGTCAATGAAAAAGGTATTTCAATTGATACCGATGAAGATGGTGTCCCCGACCATAGAGATATGGAAGCAAATACAAAGAAAGGAAACCTGGTAAATTTTCAGGGAATTACTATTGGTGAAAAAGGCAGTATGTCGGGTAGTGGTTCAGCAGTAGGGTTTTTGCCTGCAATTTTCTTTGATTTTGATGATGCATCATTAAAAACTGAATTTTTATCACCATTAAGTATGGTAGCTGCTGCATTACTGAGCAATCCTACATATAAAATAAAAATTATTGGTTATACCGATAATGTTGGAACACCTGAATACAATACTGCTTTGGGCTTAAAAAGAGCTCAAACAGTTGCAGATTTTTTAAGCATGCAAGGTATTGACAAAAGCAGAATTGAAGTAATCAGCAAAGGATCGACAGAACCATTAACAAGTGTTACAACAAAAGATGCTCAGCGACTAAACCGTAGGGTACAGTTTGAGTTAATTAAAACTGCTGCTGCACCTGTTGAAGAGGATAATAAGGAGACACCTGTAACACCAGTTGAGGAAAAGACTGAATAAATATTATTGCTTTTCCATTTTACGCAAAAATGGAATACTAAAGCAATGTATAGCGATGCCGGCAGCAACACTGACGTTTAATGAATGTTTTGTTCCAAATTGTGGTATTTCTATACTAAAGTCTATTAAATCTAATATACTTTCGCTTAGGCCATTTACCTCATTTCCAAACAGTAATACATATCCTTGTGTGGTATCAACATTATATCTGTCTATATGAACTGATTTGTCCGTTTGTTCAATTCCAATAATTGTTAATGATTTATTCCTGTAAAAACTGATAGCTTCTTTAACATTTTCATAATGTTTCCAGAGAACTGATTCGGTTGCACCCAGTGCTGTCTTTTCAATTTCACGATGCGGTGGGCATGGTGTAATTCCGCATAAAACAATTTCCTTGACCCGATATGCATCACAAGTTCTAAAAATAGACCCAACATTATTCATGCTTCTGATATTATCAAGCACCAGATAAACCGGTATTTTTTTTACACTTTTATATTCTTCTATTTCAAGGCGGTTTAATTCACTCATGCTAAGTTTTTTCATTAGTCTCAAATTTTATTTAAACAAATAAATTAATCATTTACAATTATCCTGAGAAAATCTTTATTCCAAGTAAATTTGCAGATAAAATAAATTCAATATTCTAACTATAAATTGGTAAGAAAATTATAACAATCAAAAAGTAAGAAATTGACCAGAAAAGCAATAGAAGAAACACCATTAATGAAACAATATTTTAGCATTAAAGCAAAATACCCTGATGCTATTCTTCTGTTTCGTGTAGGCGACTTTTATGAAACTTTTGGTGACGATGCTATTAAAACATCTAAAATTCTGGGTATTGTACTTACTAAAAGAGCAAATGGTTCATCAAACATTGAACTTGCAGGATTTCCCTATCATAGTATTGACACCTATTTGCCAAAACTTGTAAAATCAGGGCACAGGGTTGCTATTTGTGAACAGTTGGAGGATCCTAAACTTACAAAAAAAATTGTTAAAAGGGGCATCACAGAAATGGTGACTCCTGGCACAACAGTGAGTGATAAAATTATTGACCATAAACAAAATAATTATCTTGCTGCAATTAACTTTGGGGATGAAATTACAGGTGTAGCTTTTCTGGAATTATCGACCGGTGAATTTCTGATTACTGAAGGTAAAATGGAATATGTTGAAAATCTGATAAATACCTTCAACCCATCAGAAATTATTTTTTCAAAATCAAAACAAAATATCTACAACCAATACTTCAATGGAAAACGATATACCTTTATGCTTGATGAATGGTTATTTAGTTATGATTTTGCATCAGAAAAGTTGTTGACTCATTTTCAGGCAAAAAGTTTTAAAGGTTTTGGAATTGACACTTTTTTATCAGGAATAAGTGCTGCCGGAGTTATCATTCATTATTTGTCGGAAAATAAGTATGACCACCTGTCTCATATCAGTAAAATCAGCCGAATTGAGCAGGATGATTTTGTTTGGCTTGACAAGTTTACCATTCGAAATCTGGAGATTCTTCAACCTAACCATTCAGAAGGAAAATCTTTGATTGACATTATTGATTTTACATCTACTCCAATGGGTAGCCGATTACTAAAAAGATGGTTAATTTTACCATTAAAAGATTTAAGGGAGATAAAAAACAGGCAACAAATCGTTGAAACTTTTATTAAAAACCAGGAAATTCATGAATCAATAAAAAACACACTAAATAAATGTGGTGATTTAGAGAGATTAATCTCCCGTGCTGCATTAAGAAGAATCAATCCACGGGATGTCAAATACATTGAAAAAGCATTAGGATGTGTAGAAGAAATAAAAAAATCTATAGAAACATTTAAAGATGAAGTACTTATAACATTATCCAAAAAGCTGAATTCTTGTGAACTTTTAATGCAAAAAATATCAGAAACAATTATCGATGACCCTCCTGTACAGCTTAATAAAGGTGATTTAATAAAGGAAAATGTAAATACTGAACTCGATGAACTAAGATTGTTAAAATCTAATTCAAAAGAATATTTGATAAAACTACGGGAAAAAGAAATTATTAAAACCGGAATAACATCATTGAAAATTGGATTTAACAATATTTTTGGTTATTATCTTGAGGTTACCCATGCTCATAAAGATAAGGTGCCTAAAGACTGGAATAGAAAACAAACATTAGTTAATGCAGAACGATATATCACGGAAGAGTTGAAAGTTTTTGAAGAAAAAATTTTAACAGCAGAAGAAAAAATTCTTGAGATAGAACAAAACATTTTCAATGATTTAATTTACGAGATATCAGGTTATGTATCAACCATACAGCAAAATGCGAGTATTTTAAGCTATCTTGACTGTTTGTCATCATTTGCCACATCAGCAAAAACATATAAATACACCAAGCCAGAAATAGATCAGGGTTATGTCATTGAAATAAAAGATGGGCGTCATCCTGTCATTGAGAAATGTTTGCCTCTGGAAGAAGAATACATCCCTAATGACATTTATCTGAATAATAAAAACCAACAAATCATTATACTTACCGGACCAAACATGTCGGGAAAATCGGCAATTCTACGCCAAACAGCTTTGATAGTATTACTTGCCCAAACAGGTAGTTATGTACCAGCTACTAGTGCCCGTATCGGGTTTATAGATAAACTTTTTACCCGTGTTGGTGCTTCTGATAATATTTCTTCAGGCGAATCAACATTTATGGTTGAAATGATGGAAACTGCAAGTATTCTAAACAATGTATCTGATCGCAGCCTGATATTACTTGATGAAATCGGCAGAGGTACAAGCACTTATGATGGTATCTCTATTGCCTGGGCAATTACTGAATATCTTCATCAGAATGAATATAATCCAAAAACAATTTTTGCTACTCATTATCATGAGCTAAACGAAATAGCCGCAACATTAAAACGTGTCAGAAATTTTAATGTTAGTGTTAAAGAATATAAAAATAAGGTGATATTTTTACGAAAATTGCAACCGGGTGGCAGCGAACATAGCTTTGGCATTCATGTAGCACAAATGGCTGGTGTGCCTCAATCTATCATTAAAAGAGCAACAATAATTCTGGAAGAGCTTGAAAAACAAAGAGTAAATATGAAAAATGAAAATAGTATTTCAGGAACAGCTCCATTAAGCATTCAGTTAAAAATGTTTGATGTCTCTGATCCAGTTCACGAAAGAATAAAAAATGAGTTAAATAAAATTGATGTAAATACGATTACACCAATTGAAGGATTAATGAAACTGAGTTATTTGAAAAATTTACTTAAAAAAGAAAAATAATATCTTGATTTTTACAAGTCTTTTGATAAATCGACTTCTACTGCATACCCTAAATAACTATAAACTAAATTGATTTTGCTAACAAAAATATCTCCTTCACGATAAGAAGAGAAACTATAAACGAGGTTAACGAGTTTTCCTTTCCAAATCATTTCAGATGTATAAGAATAACCACTTGATGACCTATGATAGGTGTATCTACCATAGTTTTTTAACAATGCATTATATATGCTTTCATTTTTTTGTCGTTCAGTATCATCAAGTTTAACAACAACTTTTACTAATTTATCGTCTTTAAAAAATAGTTCAACAGATTCAACATCGTAATTACCAATTTTAATATTTGCTATATTCTGCAATTGAAATCTACCTTCTTCTACCTTTACAGGATTATATGCACTGTAGTTACTTATCGGAGTATTGAATTTAAAACTCTGGAACCCAAACCTTTGGTCAAGCACTTCTGTAGTTTGGGATACAGACAATAGCGAAATGCAGACAAATGTTAAACTTAGAAGTATGTGTAAAAATCTATTCATTTTCTTCAATTTTACTTAATACTTGGCAGAACAATTTTATAACTTAAAATCAATTAATACAATATTGAAACGAACATAATAAAAAATTATTGCTGCATGTACTAATAATTAATAAAATTTTCATCTAACAAGTCTCGTAAAACCTTTAAGCTTATATTGTATTGTATTTGGCCATGTTCAGCAAAAGAAATACTACCATTTTCTTCAGACACAATGATAGCAATTGCATCACTGACTTCGGTGATTCCCAACCCTGCCCTATGCCTTAATCCTAAATTATCCTGTAATTTGTTGTTTTCTGAAACTGGCAAAATACAGGAAGCCGCTCGTATCCTGTTCTTAACAATAATAATTGCTCCATCATGTAAGGGGCTATTTTTATGAAATATTGATTCAAGTATTTTTGAACTAAGTTCAGCATCCAGCAATACTCCTGTTGATGCAAAACCTCTTAATTCAGTTGACTTTGTTAACACAATAATTGCTCCGGTAAGGTTTTTTGAAAGATGACTGCACGATCTGATAATTTCATTATAGTTTAATGAAACAGTATTACTGGTAAACTTCCATTTCCAGGGTTGCAAAGTTCTTATAGAAATCAGTTGCATAAAAAAATTTCGCTGACCAATCAGGAGTAAAAATTTTCGTACTTCTTGCTGAAAAACAATAAGAATCAGCAATACCCCAACACCAAGAAATTGTCCTAAAATTGCACTTAGCAAATTCATATTCAATGCTTTGACTAAAATCCATATAAAATAAATGGAAAGTAATCCAAAAAAAATATTTGCTGCAATAGTGCCTTTCAGTAAGCGATACAGTATAAATATCAGGCTTGCCACAAGCAAGATGTCAACAATATCAACAAATCTAATTTTTAAGAAATCAAAAATGAATAATAGCAAAATATTTGTTTTTAATAGGTTTTATACACCTTGACTTAAGTACAAATTTACGAGTTTTATTGTTTCAACCGCTTCTTTTACATCATGAACACGTAAAAATGTTACTCCATTTACAAGTGCCAGTGTATTTATAATAGTTGTACCATTCAATGCCTGATCAGGATTGACATTTAAAGCATTATATATCATTGATTTTCTACTTATTCCTGCCAGTACAGGTAATCCAAATATTTTAAACATCGACAAAGACTTTAGTAATAAATAGTTTTGTTCAAGACTTTTTCCAAATCCAAAACCGGGATCAATGATTAAATCTGTAATGCCTTTTTTGTGAAATAAATTTATTTTATTGTCAAAAAAAACCAGAATATCTTTAACAATATCTTCGTAACTTGTTTTTTGCTGCATATCTTTTGGAATGCTACTGCTATGCATAATAATATAAGGAATAGCATTCATTGAAATAAAATCAGGTAATAAAGGATCAAAACTACCTGCCATTACATCATTAACTATCTCTGCACCGGCATTCACTGCTTTTTCTGCTACTTTACTTCTAAAAGTATCAACCGAGATTATACATTCAGGAAAAGCACTTCTAATCTCCTTGATTGGTTTCTCAATTCGTTTAATTTCTTCTTCAACAGGTATAACATCAGCTCCCGGACGAGTAGAACAACCTCCAACATCAATAATAAAAGCTCCTTCATTAAGCATACTTTCTACTTTTGCAAGAATCTTATCAATGCTGTTCATATTTCCACCATCATAAAATGAATCAGGTGTCAGATTAAGAATTCCCATCACTTGTGGAGAAAATATGTCAATAATTTTTCCTTTTATTCTTATTGTCTTTTTAGTTGTTAATATATCCATATTATCTATTTTTGCTATTTATCAAATTTTTGTTTGTGTCTGAAAGAACAAATTTACAGTACGATTTTGAAGCAAAGATAATCCGTCAAATTTTTATTGACAAAAATAAGGATTACGGCAATTCCTGGAAAATATTACGAATATCAAGTCTGATTGATCAGATTTTTATCAAAGCTGATCGTATCCGCAATATTGAGGAAGGTATCGTTCAAAAGATTGATGACAGCATACGTTCTGAATATCAGGGTATTATTAATTACAGTATTCTAACAATTATTCAATTGGAAAATAGTAAGACCTTAAATGACAACCCTGAAAAATTATTTGATTTTTATGACCAAAAACTTCAGAATGCAAAAGAATTGATGATACGTAAAAATCATGATTATGGTGAGGCATGGCGAAAAATGTATATTACTTCGTTTACCGACATGATTTTATCAAAAATACTAAGAATGCGTCAAATTCTTGATAATAAAGGAAAGACTATAGCTTCAGAAGGATTGGAAAGCAATTTGTATGATATGATAAACTATTCATTTTTTGCATTAATAAAATTAAGGGAAAAAGATGAAACTAAATAAATACCTACTTATCACAAGCCAGATCATCATTGGATTGACTTTTATTTTTTCAGGTTTCGTTAAAGCTGTCGATCCGATGGGTAGTATCATTAAAATTCAGGAATATTTTATTGCCTTTAACCTTCAATGGTTAAGCTCCTTTTCAACAATTTTTGCTTTTATATTGTGTTGTTATGAATTTCCATTAGGTGTAGCCATACTTTTAGGCTCACGAGGCCGATTAATGTCGTGGTTACTGCTTATTTGCATGTCATTTTTTACTGTTCTTACTTTTTATCTTGCACTTAAAAATCCGGTAAATGATTGTGGGTGTTTTGGTGATGCCATTAAATTGACAAATTGGCAAACTTTTTATAAAAATCTGATTTTTATGGTTTTTACACTGATTATCTTTTTCAACAGAAAAAAAATAACAACTGTTTTTAAAAAGTGGGGTGAATGGGGAAGTATTATAACGGGTACAATAATTATTTTATTTGTCAGTATTTACTCTTACTTATATCTACCAATTATTGACTTTCTGCCTTTTAAGGAAGGTAACGATATTATTGAAAAAATGACCATGCCACCCGATAAAAAAGGAGATGAATATGAAACAGTTTTGATTTATAAAAATAAGAAAACTGGAAAATTACATGAATACTCTCTTGAAAATATTCCTATGGATGAAAATTGGGAGTGGCAGGAGACACAAAACAAACTGATAAAAAAAGGGTATTCTCCCACTATAAAGGATTTCATTATTTATGATAAAACTGGAAAAGAAGCAGGTCAGGAGTTTTTAAAACAGTCAGGCTACAAAATGGTAATAGTATATCATAAACTTGATGAAAAAGAAGTTTTAAACCAAAATAAAATTAATGAACTTGCCCGTAAAGTTGCTGAAGATGGCATTGTTAAAATTTGGGCAATTACAGCTTCATCTTCAGAATTTATTGATCAGTTTATTCAAAATTATAAGCCCTTATATAATTTATATCAAGCTGATATTGTGATGCTTGAAATGATGATTAGATCAAATCCGGGAATATTATTAATAAAAGATACTAAAATTATTAAAAAATGGCCTGGTCGCTGTATTCCTACTTATGAAAATTTTTCAAAGTATCTTTATCAATAATTTACAAACCGTTCATATATTTTTTCTGATCTATCTAACTTCAAACTTTTGAATGTTGTGATATTTTTCAGTTTGAATTTCTATTAGATAATATCCGGGCATAAAATGATTCAGATCAATGGTTTCAATTAATCCATTATCAGGAATATTCATGTTTTTTACCAACAATTTTTTTCCACCCAAATCACAAATACTTATCTGAGCATGACCATAAAACAAGTCTTTCATTTCAATGTTAAGATAATCTGTAGTAGGATTCGGATAAACATTTAAAGATGAACCAAACAAAAACTCTTCAAGGTTACTTGATTGATATGTTATAGAAATGTTATCGATAAAAAGTGCACTGCCAAGACCCTTGTATTTTGTCTCATCCATTACATTACCAGCAGCAAAAGCCAGCAATAAAGTATCGGCACTGGGAGTCTGGTTAAATTTGAATGTAGTTTCAAAATAGGTATAATTAGAAGTGGGACTTAACTTTTCAACGATTTCTTCAACAGAATTTGAAACACCCAGACTGCTATCAAATTTTGATAATTTTGCCAAGAATAAAGCTGTGTCAGGACCAACAGGAATATACTTGTAATAAAACTTCACCTTATCAGGATTGTTAAAAACAGGCATGCCTCCCTCAGGGCCATCATCACCAATCTGACCATTTGTTAAAAAGCTTAAGGTATCACCCGAAATGATAATAGAATTAACTATTTTAGCAGCAAAAGAACCATTTTGTGCTTCTGTTGATTTCGATACACTTGGATTTGAGGGATCTGTTAAATATGCATTTGAAGTAAGCCAGCCATCTGGTTCATCAAACGACATTTCAGTCCAGTTTTCAAAATCACCATTAGGAAAAGCTTGTGTTGAACCAGTAAATGTCAGATGATCAAATAAAATAGTACTGCCTGGTCCTTTATATCCATCAAGCGAGGAACTACTAATGATAATAACAGCAGTGTCGGGCATTACAACAGGTACAAAAAAAGTAATTGGAGCAGAAAATTGCGTGTAATTTGTTGTAATACCAGAAAATGAAGTGCCTCCAAATCCAATAATATTACCCTGAAAAAGAAATATCAATAAAATAGCAGCAGTATCACCGGTTTTAATATTATATTTTGCATAACCATCAAGGCTTGTGGGGCGTTGTGAATATGGAATACCACCACCCATAAAACCACCACCACCAGGGTTGCCAGTCATAATAAGTCCGGGAATGGTATCACCTTCAACAGTAGCAGTAGTTTGTAGTTTTATTGCGTAAGTACCTGATTGTTTATCTGTTGTTTTAGTTACATTTGGTGCATGAGCCATCATTGAAAGCTGCATGTTTGAGGTAAAAAACCCATTAGGATTTTCGTACAGTACTTTTTTTGTCCAGTTTTCAAAATTTCCATTCTTTAATGTTTGAGCAAATGTGCCTGAGTAGCAAAGTAATATTGCTAATGCAAAATAAAATAAACCTTTTTTCATAACCAATAATTTAAAATTTGAATATAACACAAATTATTATCAAATTTTGAGCCTGAAATAATAGATAAACAATTCAACTATTTATTACATTCCTGCTGCTCCTGAAACTATTTCAAGCAATTCTTTTGTAATGGCAGCCTGTCGTTCTTTATTATAATATAATTTTAATTCATGTAATAATTCATCAGCATTTTCAGTTGCTTTATCCATTGCTGTCATTCTTGCACCATGTTCTGCTGCATTCGACTCTAATAATATACGATAAAATTTTACTTTGAGTGAAGCTGGTATCAGTCTGTTTATGATATATTCCTCTGATGGTTCGAAAATAATATCATTGTATTCAGAATGATTTTTATGGTCATCATGAATTGAGTCTAATTTAAGAGGGAGGTATTTTTCATTAGTAGTAATAAAAACTGCCGGGTTTTTATATGCATTATAAATAATCCTTATTTCATCAAATTTTTTTTCTGCAAAAGACTTTAAAATTCTTTCTGCAATTTCCTCAGCTATTAAAAAAGGAAGATTCCCTGATGTGTCAAAGATACTTTCAAAGACAGGGATTCCCTTTCTGATAAAAAAATCATTTACTTTTTTCCCTATTGCAATAACACTGATATTGTGATCTTTACTTAATTGTTCATAAACCTTTGAAGTTTCACGCAATACATAACTATTAAATGAACCACACAATCCTTTATCAGAGGTTACTGAAATCAGTAAAATATTTTTAACTTCTCTATGTTGAAAATATGGATTCAAAGCAATATCATCCATTCCTTTTGCAATGGGAGCAATAATATCATTGATTTTGTTTGCATAAGGTCTGAGGCGTAAAATGGCATCCTGAGCTTTTTTAAATTTTGCAGCAGAAACCATTTTCATGGCTTTTGTAATCTGTTGTGTTGATTTTACAGAAGATATTCTAACTCTTATACCTTTCAGATTTGCCATCAGGTCGTATTATTTTATAAAACGTGATTCAAGACTCTTTGCTACTGCACGAAGGGTATCTTTTACCTTGTCATCAATTTCTCCTTTTTTCAAAATGCCAAGTATATCTTTGTATTTTGATTCAAGAATATCAAGATACTCTTCTTCAAAACGTGTGACCTCTTTTACTGGTATTTTAGTAAGTAAACCACTAGTACCAAGAAAAATGATTGCAATTTGTTTTTCTACCGAAACAGGTGAATATCTGTTTTGTTTCAATATCTGAACATTTCTTTCACCTTTAGCAATAATTGATCGTGTAGCAGCATCAAGGTCAGAACCAAACTTGGCAAATGTTTCAAGTTCACGATACTGTGCCTGGTCGAGTTTTAATGTTCCTGCCACACGTTTCATAGCTTTTATCTGAGCATTTCCACCAACACGTGACACTGAAATACCAACATTGATTGCAGGTCTTACACCTGAGTTAAATAAATTAGATTCAAGAAATATTTGCCCGTCAGTGATTGAAATTACATTAGTGGGAATATAAGCTGAAACATCACCAGCTTGTGTTTCAATGATGGGCAGTGCAGTAAGAGAGCCACCACCTTTAACAAAGGGCCTGATTGATTCAGGGATATCATTCATTTGTTTTGCCACTTCATCCGAGTTAATTACTTTGCATGCACGTTCCAGCAAACGTGAATGTAAATAAAATACATCACCGGGATAAGCTTCACGTCCGGGAGGCCTTCTGAGTAATAACGATACTTCACGGTAAGCAACTGCTTGTTTGCTTAAATCATCATAAATAACTAAAGCAGGACGACCTGTATCTCTGAAATATTCACCAATGGCACAACCAGCATAAGGAGCATAAAACTGTAATGGTGCAGGTGTTGATGCAGGTGCTGATACTATAATGGTATATGGCATTGCTCCAAAATCCTCTAGTGTTTTAACAAGCTTGGCCACATTGGATTCTTTTTGTCCGATAGCTACATAAATGCAATAAACAGGGTTACCATTTTGATAATTCTCTTTTTGATTAATAATTGTATCAATAGCAATCGTAGATTTACCTGTTTGCCGATCACCAATTATTAATTCCCTTTGTCCCCGACCAATAGGAATCATTGCATCTATTGCCTTTATTCCAGTTTGAAGAGGTTCATTTACTGGCTGACGAAATATTACACCTGGAGCAATCCTTTCCAGTGGCATTTCAACTTTATTGCCTCCAATCGGGCCTTTTGCATCTAATGGCTCACCAAGTGGGTTGACCACTCTTCCAAGCATTTCTTCAGATACTAATACTGAAGCAATTCTGTTTGTTCTTCTAACTACATCCCCTTCTTTTATGTTTTTAGATTCACCCATTAATACAATACCTACATTATCTTCTTCAAGATTGAGTACAATACCTTTGGTTTCATCTTCAAAAACAACCAACTCTCCTGAACCTACTGATTGAAGTCCATAAGCACGGGCTATGCCATCACCAACTTCGAGTACATAGCCTACTTCTTCAAGCTTTGATTTACTTTCTGTACCGGCAAGTTCTTTCCTTAATATGGATGAAATTTCACTAGGATTAATACGATCCATTGTAATATTATTTAATAAACTTTTTTTTCATTTCACTAAGCTGATAAGCTATACTGGCATCTAAAAGCATGTCATTATATTTTATTTTAAAACCACCATAAATGCTTTTATCCACAATATTATTCAATTCAACTTCATTATATTTGCTAATACCTTTAATATAAGATGTCATAATTTCTCTCATCTGACTACTTAATTCAACAGCAGTTATCACCTCAACCGAAACAATACTCTTTGATTCTTTATATATTTTCAAAAATCTATTAAAAATGTCAGGGAGAAAAGTTTCTCGCTCATTATTTAATACCATATTTATAAAGGTCATGGTGTCTTGCTTAAAAAAGCCAGCAAATACTTTATTTATTACACTTCTTTTAACATTCTTTTTGACAACAGGATTTTTTAAGAAAAGTAAAAAATCCCTGTTTTCTTTGCAAACATCTAAAAATGATTTTACATCAGCAGCTACTTCTGAAGAAATTTTATTTCTTTTTGATAAATCAAATAGTGCTGAAGCATATCGGTATGATATTCTGCCATCTAACATATTCAGGCAATCTTAGAGATTTGTTTTTCAATTAATTGCTCATGATCTTTCTGAGAACTAAGTTCCTTACTAATTATTGTTTTTGCAGTTTCCAAAATTATATCACTGACATCACTTTTAATTTGTCTAATAGTATCTTCACGTTCTCTCCGAATCATTTCCTGAGCCTCTGTCATAATCCTTTTACTTTCTTTTTTAGCCTCTTCTTTGGCTTCAATGATTATCTGCTCGCTTTTATCTCTGGCTTCTTTAATAATTGCATCTCTTTCCTGCTGACCTTCTATAATTAGTTCAACATTTTTTGCTACTAATTCTTTTACTTCAGCACGTGCTTTTTCTGCCTGATGCAATGCTTCCTCGATTCCCTCTTCACGTTTTTTTAACATTTGCATGATAGGTTTCCATGCAAATTTTCGCAAAACAACAAGTAAAAGCAGGAATACTAAAAGATTCCAAAACATCAGCCCAATTTGTGGTGTTAAAAGAGCATTAAGTAAAATCATTTGCTGTTATTTACAATGTTATAAAGCTAAAAATTTATAAGTACAATAAAATTATTACCTATTATTTCAGACTTATTCTAGGCTTTACCAATAATAATAAGGCCCAGAACAACGCCAAATAATGCAACACCTTCAATCATAACTGCTGTAATAATCATAGCACCATTAATTTTCCCTGATGCTTCAGGCTGACGTGCTATTGCTTGTGAGGCATTACCTCCAATTTGACCAATACCAATACCTGCACCTAAAACTGCTAAACCGGCTGCGATTCCTGCGCCTAATCCTAATCCGATATCTAATAAAATCATAACTAATTATTTTAAAAGTTTAATGTTCATTTTCAACAGCCTGTCCAATAAACAAAGCTGATAAAGTTGTAAAAATATATGCTTGTAATAAGGCAATTAATAATTCAATACAATCGATAAACAATGCAAAAGCAACTGAAAATACTGATGTTGCCCAGCCCATGGCTGGCAACTCACCAACCTTACCAAAGATAAAAATAAGCGAGATAAAAGATATCACTACAAGATGACCTGCCGTAATGTTTGCAAAAAGTCGTATTGTAAGTGCAAAAGGCTTAGTAAATACACTGACTAATTCCACCACTAACATGATAGGTTTTATAAATACAGGTATTCCGGGAAACCAAAATATATGTTGCCAATACTGTTTTTTACCATTGAAATTTGTTACAAGCAGTGTGATTACTGCTAAACTTGCTGTAACAGCAATATTGCCTGTGACATTACCAGTAAATGGTATTAAACCCATCATATTTAAAAACCAAATAAAGAAAAAGAAATTTAAAAGTAACGGCATATACCTTTCGTAGTGATGAGGAATGTATGTTTTTCCAATATCATCTCTGATAAATACAATGATTGGCTCTAAAGCTGATTGAAGACCTTTTGGTGCCACATTAGGATTTTTTCTGTATTTTCTTGCTATTGATATAAACACTGTCAACAACAATATTGCAGCAAAAAACAACAATACCACATTTTTTGTGATAGAAAAATCAAGCGGTTTATAATTTGTTAATTTTTCTTCAAATTCAGCTTTAATTATTTCTTTTCTGATGCTATCCTTTTCATTTTCAAGTTTAAGTTTCAAAGAAATCAACTCCATTTTGGCTTCTGGTACAAGCAGGGCCCAATGCATTGCTTCAGGATTAAATTCACTTTCTTCAAGGTATCCGTTTTCTAATGCCTGATTGGTGGAAATAAAAAATTCAATTTTCTTTTTTTCTTTATTCAACAATATTCTTGGTAATTCAAAACCTACTGAAGAACCATCTTTTTTCTGAAAAAAATCATAAGAATAAGAGTCACCCACATGATGAAGTGCAAATTCCACCAGATTAAATTCATTATCTTTTTCATTAGAGGAAGCATGAACCATTACTCCTGTAAAAAAGAAAAAAAATATAAAAATCAATGTTTGCCTCATGCTGAAATAAGATGTTTTATTGCTTTTTATTCAATTTTCGCACAATAAATAAGACTTCAAAGGTAGTAAAAATTATATATCCAATGAAAAAACTTCCTGCAAAATAATATAAATAATCAGAAAACTGTTTAAAGACAAAAAAGAAATAAATACAGGAAATTACAATTTTTAAAAATGTTGAAGCCATGATGATGGATGGAGCTTGTTGTGGTGTTTTTTGTGTAAAATATAACACAACCAATGCAATGGGATATGTTATAACAAAGAAAAAAAGAAAATTCAGCAAAACACCTGTCTTAACATCTTCCGGTATCAGGTAAATAACTGATATGACTAAAATAACAAAAGTTATTATTGAATAAATCAGATATTTTTTGCTAAAATCTTTCATTTGTTACCTTTTAAGAAAGTTTTTATCAACTGATATAAAACGATTATTATCATCAGAAATGAGAGTCCAAAAGTAAAAAGTGAATATTTGTTAGGAAATCTTTTATCAAGCCATTGTCCTAAAAAAACACCAATAAGAACGGAAGCTAATATCTGAAATCCGAGAGATGAAAATTTAATAAAATCTGTTGACTTATTTTTCCTGTTCTCCACCTTTTGCAAACAAAGTAGTTTGTTGTGTATTCATTTGCTCTTTAGTAAGCTTAGGAGCAACACCTCCCATTTCACATTTGCCATTGAAAAGAGCTCCATTTTCCACAACAAGTTTCTTGGTATAAATATCACCCTTAATAATTGCATTTGAATTCAATTTAGTCAAATCCTCAACAATGATAGTACCGACCACCTGACATGAAATATCAGCGTTTTGACATGTAATATTTCCCTTAATAACTGCTGTCGGACCTAATATTAACTTTGCCTTAGAATTAATGTTACCTTCAACAGTTCCATCGATTCTCAGATCAGCATCTGAATTAATTTCACCAACAAACCTTGTTGAAGCATTAATCAAGCTAAATGAAGTTACATTCTCTTCAACACTTTTTTTCATCTTTTTATCCTCTTGTTTTAAAAACATTTTTTTTTCAATTAAAAACAATAAATTTCTCAGGATCTACTGCGTTGCCATCATACCAAAGTTCAAAATGCAGATGTGCACCATTGCTCAATTTTCCTGTGTCACCAATGATTGCAATCACTTCTCCTGCCCTTACAAAGCTACCAATATTTTTTAATAAAACTGAATTATGCTTATAAACTGATAATAAATTTTTCTTATGCTGAATAATTATTGTATAACCAAACGCTATACTCCAGTCTGCATAAATTACAGTGCCATCTAAAACAGATTTAATGCCAATATTTGGTTCAGCAACAATGTCTATAGCATAGTGTTTCTCCAAAGGATTAAATCTTTCAGTTATTTTTCCATTGACAGGTGCATAAAAAATAAAACTCTTTAATTTCTGGCTGATCGGGTCTTCTTCTGTATAAAGAACATTAAATGAGGCTTCATTTTCTACTTCTGCACGCAATATTGAATCAGCTTTAGATTTTTTAGTAAGATAGACTTTTTTATGTGCCTGCACCTGGCCTTTGTCGTTATAAGAAGAATCACTATATTCTTCAACCTTCCCTGAATAAATTTTTCGAATATTTTCCAGATAATTAATCTGCTGATTCACAGATTTTTGTAAAGAATCATATTTGATACTTAACTCTGAAAATTTTCTGATAGTGTTGAAATCTCCATAACCAGGAATGTATTGTTTCAAAGATGTGTATGCTATTAATATATATACTGAAAAAAATCCGATTATTATGGTTGTACTAATGATCATTATGACATTCAGTCGTGTTAGTTTAAAGGATGTTTTTTCTTCGAGACTATCTTCCACTCTGATAATAAGCCTGTATTTTTGTTTAAGCTTATCTGTCAATTTTCTGGTGTCTCTGTTTTCCATTAAAATTATTGATTTTTATCAGGAAATTAAAATAATTTTGCAGTTTCAAAGTTAGTTACTATTAACCTATAATTCAAAAGTGATCAAGTTTTTTTCGTGCATTCGAATAATGCTTTTGCTAATAACAGTTTTATTAGTAAGTGGTTGTGCATCTTTTAAAGATTCTGCTGTTGATCGATTTTATCAAAATTTAACTGCAAAATACAACATCTACTTCAATGGTGAGCAGGCATATCTTAAAGTTGTTCAGCAGACTGAAGCAAATTTCAAGGATGAATATCAGGGTATTCTTGAAATTTATCGATTTCCTGACGAGTCGGCTGGCAAATCAAATTCTGGCCAGGTAGATATTGTTCTAACAAAATGTTCAAAAGTAATTGAAAAAAGAAAAAATAGTAAATGGATTGATGATTCATATCTTTTAATAGGTAAAGCATATTTTTATAAACACGAACCAAAATTAGCTCTTGAAACTTTTCAATTTATTGAAGGTGAATATTCAGATGCAGATATTGTTAAAGAAGCATTGATATTTCATGCAAAATGTCTTTACATGGAAGAAAAATATGAAGAGGCAAAAGCATTTGCATCGCTTATCAAATCAAAAGGGGATTTACCTGAAAAACTCAATAAAGACCTGCTTTTAACTGAGGCTATGATTGATATAAAAAATGAAAATTTTGGCTCAGCCATCAACAATCTAAAAGAGGCCATCGAAAAGGAAAATAACAAATACAACAAATCGCGATACATGTTCATTTTAGGGCAGATATACCAAAAAATTGGTAACTCTGAAGAATCAGTAAAATATTATAAAAAAGTTATTAAACGAAACCCACCTTACGATATGGCATTCAATGCTAAGATTGAAATTTCAAGATGCAATATTGTTACAGATGAACGAACTGCCAAACCGATCAGAAAGATGCTCGAAAATATGCTTCTTGATGATAAAAATATACAATATTATGACCAGATATACCTTGAAATGGCACTGCTTGAAATGAAACTGGGCAACATGAAAAAAGCAGAGGAATTTTTAAAATTATCAATTAAGAATAATTCAAGTAACGAAAATCTGAAAGCTATCGCATATATGAACCTGGCAGAATACTATTTCGGTATTAAGGAATATAAAAAATCTAAAGATTACTATGACAGCACATCACAATATCTGAAAGAAAGCTATCCTGATTATAAAAAGGTTATTGCTAAAAATAAATCATTAGGTGAATTGGTAAAATATCTTGTTATTGCTGAAACAGAAGACAGCCTGCAGTACCTTGCAAATTTACCTGTACGTTCGCGTGATAGCATTATTAACAAAGCCTATGAATATGAGTTGAAGCAAAAAGCTGAAGCTGAAAAAATTGAACAGGAAAAAAAGCAGGCAGAGGAACAGGAAATGAGAATGAACAGGCAGCTTATGCAAAACCGACAACAAGGTTTTATGCAGCCACCTGGCATGCCTGACGACTTATCGGGTTCATCAAAATGGTATTTTTACAACCAGTCTGCCATAAATCTTGGAAAATCTGAATTTATGGTTAAGTGGGGTAAACGATCTTTAGAAGATAATTGGCGTATTAGCCAAAAAAACACTTCATCAGAAGAAGGCTTTACTGAAGAAGAACAACAAACTGAAAATATTGAAGATATTAAAGCAATTCTTTCTGAGGAAGACAAAAAACAAATCGAACAATATTTAACTGACATACCTAAAGATAAACAAAAATATTATTTAGATATTCCTTTTGCAGTAGCACAAATGGATGCTTCAAAAAGAAGAGAAATTGAAGCCCTGAAAAAATCAGGCGATATGTTCCTTGAAAATTTACAGGACACTGCAAATGCCATTAAATCTTATGAAAAACTTCTTTTAAAATATCCTGACAACAGATATGCAGCTCAGGTTTATTACACATTATATAAGTTATACATTAAACCTGAACAGAAAGACAAAAGGCAGAAACAAAAAGATAGTCTGCTGGTTAAATTTCCAGGTAGCGATTATGTTATTCTGTTGGATAATCCTGACTTTATTAAAGAAAAATTATTGACCAGAAATGCCGAAATCAATGAATTATATAGTCAGGCGTATTTTTATTATTCAAAAGGAAATTGTGAAAAATTGAATGAAATTGTTGACTTAAGTAAAAGCAAATATCCTGGAAACAACAAACGTGCATATTTTGATTATCTTAAAATTCTTTGTGCCGCCAAAACAATGAAAAAAGAAGAGCTTATTAAAACACTTAATGATTTTCAGTTAAAATATAAGGAAAAAGAGTTGAATGATGAAGTAAATATTTTACTTGCATACCTCAATGATGAGTTAAATGCCTCTGTCTCATCTACGAACAATAATAGTCCTGACGATAAGAAAAAAGAAAACAGTGAAAAAACAAATGTTTATCGCTACAATACAGATGCAGCTCACTTTTTTGTTTATGCATTTGAAAGTAGAAAATTTAATTTGACCGATGTAAAAACAAACTTTTCTGACTTTAATGCAAAGTTTTACAGCCTTGCAAATCTGGAAATTAATTCACTTATGCTGAACAATGATTTTCAGCTCATTATTGTTAAAGAATTTGAAGACAAAGAGGCAGCTTTTGATTATATAAAAACTATTAAGTCAGATGAATCTTTCCTGACAAAAATCAAAAATAGAAATCCACAAGTATTTATTATCACAGCAGAAAACCTCCAATTGATGATTGTACAAAAAGAACTTAATTCTTACCTTGATTTTTACAAAAGAATTTACTTTCCTAAGTAAGCCTGATATTATATCAATCTTCACTATGCACATGTTGATTGCTAACCTATGCATTTTATCCTGTTATTAAATTTACTTTTGCAAAGTATAAAATTTAGTATTATTCATGAAAAAAGCAGAGGATAATCATCTGAAAGTACGTTTCAGGAAAATTGTAAAATGGATGTGGTACATTACTACAATAGTCATTAGCATTTTTATTTTACTACTTTTATTTATTAATCTTGGTGTTTTTGGAAAACTACCCGAAACCACTCAGCTTGAGAACCCTGAAACACCTCTTGCTACTGAAATATTCACTTCTGATGGAAAACTTTTAGGTAAGTTTTTTGATGAAAACCGTTCAGCAGTAACCTATTTTGAAGTTAGTCAATATATGTTTAAAGCTTTGATTGCTACTGAAGACGTTCGTTTTAAAAAGCATTCAGGCATTGATATAAAAGGTACTGTTGCTATTCCATTTTATTTAATTAGAGGTAAAAAGAAAGGGGCAAGCACTATCACCCAACAACTTGCTAAAAATTTATTTCCTCGAACAAAATTCAAAACCATACCACAAAAAATAGTAAGAAAACTTAAAGAATGGGTAATTGCTATTCGATTGGAAAGGTTTTATACAAAGGAAGAAATCATCACCATGTATTTGAATACTGTTGATTTCGGTAGCAATGCGTATGGTATAAAATCAGCTGCAAGAACATTTTTTAATAAAACCCCTATGGAATTGAATGTGCAGGAATGTGCTACTCTTATTGGTGTTTTGAAGGCTACTAAAATGTATTCCCCTTATTTTAATCCTGAAAATTCAAGAAACAGGCGCAATGTTGTGTTAAACCAAATGAGAAAATATGACTTCATCACCAAACATGAGTACGATTCCTTATCTTCTTTACCTATTGTACTCGATTATCAGGTCGAAAGTCACAACCAGGGAATGGCTACATATTTTAGGGAAGAACTGAGAATGGAACTTACAGAATGGTGCAAAGAAAATGGGTACGACCTGTATTCAAGCGGATTGAAGATTTATACTACCATCCACAGCAAAGTGCAATTATATGCTGAACAAGCCGTAAAACAACACATGACGGAATTGCAAAAACAATTTTTCGAACACTGGTTAAATGTTGACAGAGCACCTTTCGACAGGTCATTGAGTAAGGATGATATTACAAAAATATTGGTGCAGGCAGTAAAACGTACCGACAGATACAGGATTTTAAAAAGAGAAGGTAAAACTTGGGATGAAATTTATGCAAATTTTAAAAAGCCAAGAAACATGAAACTTTTTTCCTATGAAAAAGAATTTGTAAAAACCATTAGTCCTTGGGATTCAATATATTACTACAAGTTTTTTCTAAATCCTGGATTTATGGCAATGGATCCTTCAACTGGTCATGTATTGGCATGGGTAGGTGGAATCGACTATAAATACTTTAAATACGATCATGTTAAACGGGCACGCAGACAGGTAGGTTCAACCTTTAAACCATTTATTTACACTTGTGCCATCATCAACGGATTTTCACCATGCCTTGAAGTGCCAAATGTTCCGGTTGTTTTCCCAGAATATCAAAACTGGAGACCAAGAAATTCGGATGCAAAATATGGTGGAATGATGTCGTTGAAAACTGGTCTGGCAAAATCTATCAACTGCATCACAGCATGGGTAATGAAACAGGTCGGGCCTGAATCTGTAGTTGAACTGGCTGCAAAACTTGGTTTTGACACTACCTATATCGACCCATATCCTTCGATAAGTCTGGGTACTCCCGACCTCTCTGTTTACGAAATGGTAGGTGCTTTTAATACCTATGCTAATAAAGGAATTTGGGTAGAGCCTGTGTATTACACTCGTATTGAGGATAATGATGGAAATGTTTTACTTGAAAAAGTACCAAAAGAAGTAGAAGTTCTTGATGAAGCCTACAATTATGTAATGGTTAACATGTTGCAGGCAGTAGCAGGACCTGGTGGAACTGCTATCAGATTACGATACCGCTACAAAGTAAATATGCCTTTGGGAGGCAAAACAGGCACAACACAAAACAACTCTGATGGTTGGTTTATTGGTTTTACCCCACAAATCACAGCAGGGTGTTGGGTAGGTGCTGAAGACAGAAGCGTACATTTCAGAAGAATGGACCTGGGGCAAGGTGCAAGTACTGCTTTACCTATTTTTGCCTATTTTATGCAACGTCTTTATGCTGACTCAAGTTTAGGTTATAAACCAATAGATTTTCCTAAACCTGAAGGTGAATTACCACTGGAGATTAATTGTTCGGCATACAATAAAGAAACTGAAGAATACATAGGTTATTAAACTGTACTGATGATTGCTGAAATTAAAAGTCAGCTGGCAATTATTCCATCCAATCCTGGCATTTATAAATTCATAGATGCCAACGAAAGAATCATATATATTGGAAAAGCTAAAAACCTTAAAAAACGTGTACTCTCTTACTTTTCATCAAAAGCAGGTGTTAGTGGCCGCATTAAAATTATGGTCAATCAAATTGCCAGAATAGAATATATTGTTGTTGAAACTGAGAGCGAAGCATTGTTGCTTGAAAATTCACTAATAAAAAAGGTACAGCCAAAATACAATGTCAGATTGAAAGATGGGAAAACATATCCTTTTATTGCCATCAGAAATGAAAATTTTCCAAGAGTATTTTCTACACGTACCTTAATTCGTGATGGTTCAGAATATTTCGGACCATTTGTTTCAGGCTTAAATAAAAATTATTTGCTTGACATGTTGCAAAAAAACTTTTTTATCAGAACTTGTAATTTTAATTTAAGTAGTGAAAATATTTTAAAAGGAAAATTCAGATTATGCCTGCGATTCCATATAAATTTATGCAAAGGTCCATGTGAAAAAAAACAAAATAAAATCGAATATGATGAAAATATTTTCCATGTAAAAGAAATATTGAAAGGAAAAACAAACAGTGTCATTACTTATTTCAGAAAAGAAATGAAAAAAGCGTCTGAAATACTCGATTTTGAAAAAGCTAATGAATTAAAAAATATCATTCATGCACTTGAAAACTACCAGTCGAAATCAATTGTTGTGAATCCAAAGATAAATAATGTTGATGTTTATTCTATTTTTTCGACCGAAAAAGTCTCTATTGTGAACTATTTAGGTGTATCTAATGGTGCAATCATTCAGGTTGATACCATTGAATATCATAAAAAATTACAGGAAACTGACGAAGAAATAATAAGTAATGCTATTTTGGAGTTGAGAAACAAGTTTAGCCGAACATCAAAAACAATGATTGTTTCAAAAATGCCAGCATACCAAGAACCTAACTTAAAATACGAAATTCCGCAAAGCGGAGATAAAAAAAAGTTGCTCGAACTATCCTATAAAAATGCATTGATGTATTACCGTGAAATAGAAAGTAAAAAAATATTACAACAAAACAAAAGTCAGCAAAATTTTTCACTTTTATTGCAAGTTAAAAAAGACCTTGATCTTAAAAATGTTCCCCGCATGATTGAATGCTTTGATAACTCAAACATTCAAGGCAGTTTTCCGGTAGCTGCCATGACAGTCTTTAAAGATGGGAAACCACTGAAATCAGCTTACAGGCATTATAATATAAAAACAGTGGTAGGACCTGATGACTTTGCCAGTATGGAAGAGGTAATTTCAAGACGCTACAAGCGTTTAATTGATGAAAATTTACCTTTACCAAACCTAATTGTAATTGATGGAGGTAAAGGACAGCTCAATGCTGCATACGAAGTGATTGAAAACCTTGGTATTGCCGACAAAATTGACATCATTGGCATTGCCAAAAAACTGGAGGAAATTTTTAAACCAGGCGACAGTTTTCCATTAGGAATCAGTAAAAAGTCACCCTCAAACAAGTTGATTCAACAAATCAGAAACGAAGCACACCGATTTGGCATCACTCATCACCGTACACGCAGAATAAGGGGTTCACTGGTTACTGAGTTAAATAATATTAATGGGATAGGGCCAGAAAGCATCAAAAAACTACTATCAAAGTTTAAATCTGTAAAAAAAATTAGTACGGCCTCATTCGATGAAATAGCTGAAGTGACTGGAAATTATAGAGCAAAGCTGATAAAAGATTATTTTATTTAGGTACTTTGAAAAAGATATTAATCTATTTAATTTCAGAAACTTATTTAATTAAAGGGCTTTTCAAAAAACTCATTACATCATGCTACAATTGCAATCCTATCATCATCTGCCATAGCAAAAGCAGATTGAACAATCATCTGGCTGTCAAATTCTCTGATTTTTTTAAAGGGTTAAATACCATTGAATTCCACTGGAATTTTAATATCCGTAATTATTCGTGATATTTTAGAAGATTCCTTAAAAACTTTCACCACTTCAACTCCTGTTGAAATATGACCTACTTTGTAGTTTTTGGCAAGTAATTTCTCAAAAAGTGAGACATCAACGTACTCAGACTCATGGCCATTAAACTTAATTCTGTCATCAGCACTTTAAACACCTAACTCTCTACACCCACTTCTTCAACAATATCTTTTTCCACTTTAAGATTAGTAATGATAAACTCTTGTCTTTCAGGTGTATTTTTGCCCATAAAATAATTCAGGAGGATTTTAATGTCTTCATTATTGCTAATCAACACAGGCTCCAGTTTCATTTTTGAGCCAATAAACAAACCAAATTCATCTGGTGAAATTTCACCCAAACCTTTGAAACGGGTAATTTCAGGATGGTTACCCAATAAATGAATGGCATACAATTTTTCTTCTTCAGAGAAACAATAAATAGTTTTTTGTTTATTGCGTACCCTGAACAAAGGAGTTTCAAGAATATATAAGTGGCCGTTTCGTACCAGGTCGGGGTAAAACTGAAGGAAAAATGTCATCATCAACAACCTGATATGCATGCCATCCACATCGGCATCGGTAGCTAACACTACTCTGTTATAACGTAACTCTTCAAGTCCCTCCTCAATATTCAGAGCATGTTGCAGCAGGTTAAATTCTTCGTTTTGGTAAACAACATTTTTTTTCATTCCCAACGTATTCTGAGGCTTTCCACGTAATGAGAACACAGCTTGTGTTTCAATATTTCTCGATTTTGTCAGTGATCCACTGGCCGAATCACCTTCAGTAATAAATAAGGTCGTTTCGTATCGTTTATCATTATCAGTATCATTAAAATGTATTTTACAGTCCCTTAGCTTTTTGTTATGAATGTTTGCTTTTCGGGCCATTTCATTGGCCATTTTTTTTATACCTTGTATGGCTTTTCGTTCTTTTTCCGACCTATTAATTCTTTTTAAAATAGCATCCGCAACAACCGTATTTTTATGAAGATAATCATCGAGTTCTTTTTTTACAAAATCACTAACAAACGATTTTATGGTTTGACCATTTGGCTCCATGTGCTGTGATCCAAGTTTTGTTTTTGTCTGCGATTCAAATACAGGTTCAATCACCTTGATACTCATAGCAGATACAATAGAAGACCTGATGTCGGAGGGTTCAAAATTTTTCTTATAAAACTCACGGATAGTTTTAACAAGCGCTTCTTTAAAAGCAACCATGTGGGTGCCACCCTGTGGAGTAAATTGCCCGTTGACAAAAGTATAATACTCTTCATTGTAATGATTGGCATGTGTCATGGCAATCTCTATATCCTCGCCTTTTAAATGTATTATTGGATAATCAATTTCCTCCGTTCCAATTTTATCGCTCAGCAGGTCAAACAGTCCAGACTGTGAATAATATTTTTTACCATTAAAATATATGCTCAGCCCTGAATTCAGGTAAGCATAATTCCAGAATAGTTTTTCAAGGTATTCAGCAACAAAAAAGTAATTTTCAAAAATCTCATTATCCGGAATAAACCTGATAATTGTTCCATCACTTTTATCAACACTTTCATTATCTTTCTCTTCAATAAGTTCTCCTTTTCTGAACAACGCTTGTTTTGATTTTCCATCACGAATCGATTCCACAAAAAAGGTTTCTGATAATGCATTTACAGCCTTTGCACCAACACCATTAAGCCCGACAGCTTTTTTGAATACTTTTGAATCGTATTTACCACCCGTATTAATACGTGAAACACAATCAATAACACTTCCCAGAGGAATACCTCTTCCGTAGTCGCGTATAATAACTTCACTATCATTTAAAGAAACATCAATACGTTTCCCATATCCCATAACAAATTCATCAACTGCGTTGTCGATGATTTCTTTAACAAGAATATAGATACCATCGTCACGAGCCGAACCATCACCCTGCTTGCCAATATACATACCAGGCCGCATCCTGATATGCTCTCTCCAGTCAAGCGATTTAATCGATTCTTCAGTGTATAAAGTCTTAGACATTTTTTATTAATTAAAACGCTGCAAAATTACTATTCTTATAATTCTTCCATTAAAAACTGATTAACCTGTTGTGAATAACCATGATTATTTTAATTACTCAATCCAACCTTGAAAATAATAAAAACGTCATACTAAAAGCTGGCTGAAAGATAGTAGCTGGCATAAATGTTGTAAAATTTGGAAAATCAGAATTACCTATGAAAACAATTATTATTACATTGCTGATAACAAGTACTATTATAAAATTATCAGCCCAGGATTTAACTGAAATCACATTTGATAAGTTCAATCACAACTTTGGTGAGGTAAAAGAAGAAAATGGTCCGGTAAGTATTGATTTTAAATATACTGTCACCGGTAAAAACGATTTTGTTATTGAAAAAGTTGAGGCATCATGTGGTTGCACATCGCCTGCTTATACTAAAGAAAATGTTAAACCCGGAAAAACAGGTTACATACGAGCCACTTACGACACAAAAAACAAAGAGGGAGCATTTAATGAAACACTTACTGTTACTGGAAATATTAAAGGTAAAATTGTGCTGACAATTATGGGCAGTGTTTCACCCCGCCCACGCACCATATTAGATGATTATCCAGCAGTAATGGGACAATTAAGATTTAAAGTGAATCATGTTGTTTTAGGCGAAGTAAACAGAAATTCATACGATACAGGATATCTTTATTTGTTAAACAGTTCACCAAAAACAATTACTATTAAATACATTACCACACCAGAACACATTAAATGCACACAAACACCTATTATCATTCAACCCAATGAAAAGAAAACGATTGAAGTGTTTTACAGTTCATATCTGAAAAAAGACCTTGGTTACAGTTTTGACAGAATACTTTTAGTAACAGATGATGCCGGATATGAAGAAAAAGAATTTGTTGTCGTTGCCAATATTATTCAGGAATACAATAATTTTTCTGAGGAAGAGCTAAAGAATGCTCCAAAAATAGAGTTTAAAAAAACAACACATGATTTTGGAGATTTAAAGGAAGGCAGTGTTGTAAATGTTGAATTTGAATTTAAAAATATCGGAAAAGATCAATTGGTAATCTATGAAACCAAAACAAATTGTGGCTGTACAGCAACAACATTAAACAAATTAAGATTTATGCCCGGAGAAAGCAGTGTCATACGGGTAACATTAAATACAAAAGGGAAAAGCGGTTACATTCAGCAAAGTGTTGATGTAAAAACCAATGACCCAAACAACCCGGAAGTATTTCTGATTTTGAATGCAAAAGTGATTAAATAACAAAGAAAATGAAGAAATATCAAAAGTATCTATTAATAGGATTATTGACCTTTTTTTCTGGCATCTTAGGTGCAATTACATATCACAAACTTACAACGAGAAATGATAATCAGGCTTTTTACCAGGTAAACCCACCTGTATCTTCAGTGAATGAACCTTTAGGGACAATTTCCTCACCTGCAGAAATCAATGCATTATTCACCAAAACTGCAAATGAGGCAAGTCCTGCTGTAGTTTTTATCCGTGCAACACAAGCAGGTCAACAAAATGAAATGTCGAGTTGGGATATGTTTTTTAACTTTTTTCAAAATATGGGGCCAATCACCAATACCGGCTCAGGTGTCATTATTTCAAGAGATGGTTATATTGTCACCAATAAACATGTCATCAGTGAGGCTGATAAAATTGAAGTGATCATTTCTAACAGAAAAAAAAGTTATGTTGCTGAAGTGGTAGGAACCGATGCCTCTACCGACCTTGCATTGTTAAAGATAAAAGCTGATAATTTGCCAATGCTTAATTTCGGGAATTCCGATAATGTAGGTATTGGAGAATGGGTGCTTGCCATTGGCAATCCATTCAATCTTACATCAACTGTAACATCTGGTATTGTAAGTGCAAAGGGCAGAAATATCAGCATAAACAGAGATAATTTCCCTATTGAATCATTTATTCAAACCGATGCAGCTATCAATCCTGGAAATAGTGGTGGAGCATTGATAAATCTGGATGGATTATTAATAGGTATTAATGCTGCAATTATGTCGAGGACAGGCTCTTATGCAGGTTATGGATTTGCAATACCTTCAAATATAGTGTTTAAAATTGTCAACGATCTGAGGGAATTTGGCATCGTTCAACGTGCATTTGTAGAAATTGAGGTCTCTGATATTGACGAGCCAACTGCTGCAAAACTTAATGATGAATTTATTTCAGGTGTTATTATAACAAAAGTTTACGAAAATGGTAATGCAATAAAGGCAGGGCTATTGAAAGATGATGTTATTCTTAAAATGGATAATATTGCGATTAAAGATCGTGCTTCTTATGATGAAAAACTTGCATATCATCGTCCGGGCGACAAAGTCACACTTGAATTATTGCGTAGTGGTAAAATTGTTAAAACCAGTTTGATACTGGTTAACAGTGAAGGAATGGATGCAGTATTAAAAAATGATATGGTAGTTTCTGAAAAATTGGGTGCATCATTTAAAAATATTTCAAAAGTAGATAAAGAAAAGTATGGTATAGAATACGGTGTAAGAGTAGTAAATGTGAAAAATGGCCTTATCCGTAACCTGGGTATTTCAAACGATTTTATTATCTTGTGGATTAATAATCAGAAATTTGAAGATGCTAAAGAATTGGTATCAGTTCTTGAAAACTTTAAAGGATGGCTCACTGTTAAAGGCATTACTCCTGATGGATGGATGGTTACCCGATCTACCCGAATTTATTGATTTTCTTGTACTTTATTTTTATTTTCGATTTAATTTGTGTAAAATAAAATAATCTGTTTACTTTGCCTTGATTTTTAAGAACTTTAAAATACCTTATTATGGCATATGTAATTAATGATGAATGTACGGCTTGCGGAACTTGCATTGATGAATGTCCGGTAGAAGCTATCTCAGAAGGCGATATTTATAAAATAGATGCCGATGTTTGCACAGATTGTGGTGCTTGCGCTGATGTTTGCCCTGTAGAAGCTATTCATCCTGCATAAACATTCAAATCACATGAAAAAATCCGCATGATGAAATATTATGCGGATTTTTTTTATACTAATCTGTAAAATTACTAATCATGAGATTATTATTACTAAGTAATTCCAAAATTCCCGGATATGATTATCTTGAATATGCCATACCCTATTTTATAGATTTTCTTGGAAAAAATATAAAAAATATTGCCTTTGTTCCTTTTGCCGGTGTCACCATTGGATGGGATGATTATGAAGCAAAAGTTAAAGCTGTATTTTCTAAATTTGGTTATAATATTTTTAGTTTGCATCATTTTACCAATCCTGAAGAAGGAATGGAGCAGGCAGATGCAGTGGCCGTTGGTGGTGGCAATACATTTAAACTTGTGCATGATTTGCATAAGACAGGATTGACTAAAATAATTCACGATAAAGTATTAAATGGCATGCCATATATGGGTTGGAGTGCTGGTTCAAATGTAACATGCCCCACCTTACGCACTACCAATGATATGCCTATTATTGATCCAAATGGATTTGAAACATTAAACCTCATACCATTTCAGATCAATCCACATTATCTTGATAAAAATCCTGAAGGTTTTGGGGGAGAAACAAGGGATGATAGAATTAAAGAGTTTCTGGAACTAAATAAAGATATAACTGTAGTAGGATTAAGAGAAGGAACATTGCTCAGAATTGAAGAAAAAAGCATGAAACTCTATGGAGAACACAGTGCAAGGATATTTAAGTATGGTAAAAATTTTATTGAATTAGACAATACTGCAGATTTCAGTTTTCTATTATAGTTAAATTTCAAAACAAAAGAGGCTGCCCTGAATCAGAGCAGCCTCTTTTGTTTTCCAGTTCATGTTGCTAACCTACTTATTCAATATCACCCGTTTTACTATCTGACCTTCTTCACTTATTATTCTCA
>Ga0172369_10000482_pt1 | contig 59368 bp, 40 predicted proteins | sample LakKiv25m_FD_114539 | JGI IMG/M metagenome (GOLD analysis project Ga0172369, IMG submission 114539) | Freshwater microbial communities from Kabuno Bay, South-Kivu, Congo - kab_022012_11.25m | ecosystem: Environmental > Aquatic > Freshwater > Lake | place: Democratic Republic of the Congo...
CGGCGCCCAGCACGCCGCCCAGCACGCCCATCAGCGCCGCATAGAGCAGGAAGTGCACGCCCACCGCCCGCCGGGAAAAGCCCACCGCGCGCAGGAAGCCGATCTGCCCCTGTTGCGCGTGCACCAGGCGAACGAGCATGTTGTTGACGCTCAGGCTGGCGATGGTGAGAAAGAGGATCGGGAAGAAGATGGCCAGGTTCTTCAGGCCGATCAAATCGAGCCGCAGCAGCTCCACGCTGGGCTGGTCTTCCTGCGGGATGGCCGTCTCCGCGCCGTAGGGCTGCAGCAGGCGCTCCGCCAGCCGGATCGCCATGCCGCGGTTGCCGCCGGGGGTCATGGTCACCCCGATGTCGTTCACCGAGCCCGCGGTGTCGAACAGCTCGTCCACCACACCGCGGCGCATCCAGAGTACGGCGAAGTTGCTCTCGCTCGGGTACGGCGCCTCACGCCCGCGCACCACAAAGATATATTCGGGACTCTGCACGATGCCGGCGATGCGGAAGTCAATCTCATCGTCCTCCACCACGATGGTGAGGGTCTGGCCAGGCCGGTAGCCGTGATATTTCGCAAATCCGGCCTCCAGCAGCAGCTCGCGCCGCAGCCCCCGGCCGGGATACCCGCCGGCGATCAGCTTCACGCGGTTGACGGCCGGCTCGCCGGAATCCGGCAGACTGATGATGCGGCCGGTGACCTTCTGATTTTCCTGCGATGGCAGGCGCACCTCCACATCGCGGATCGTGCGCCCCTCCACCGCCAGCACGCCCGGGATGCGGCGCAGCGCGGTGACGGCATCGTCCGGGGCGCTCTGCACCTGGATGGTGAAATCGGCCAGCCGCAGCAACCGGTACGACCGCGCATACGACCGCTGCAGGTTCTGGTACAGCGCATACGAGGAGCCGAAAAGGGCGATGCCGACCAGCAGCAGCAGCACGATCCCGCCGAACATATACGGCGAGGTGCGGATATCGCGCAACAGTTTGATGTTGAGCTTTGACATAGCCGGTTATTTTCCAGCGATAATGCTGATAGATAGGACGGGACTCGCTTTAACAGGATTTAAAAGATTGAAATGATTAATTAATGATTGATTTATTGTTGTAAAAAATAAATCAATCAAAATCTTTTAATAATCTTTTCAATCATTTAAATCCTGTTAAAGCGAGTCCCGTCCTATGCATGAGCACCATCACTTATCACTTCCTCTCACCAACTCACCTCGCTCGGCGGCACTGGTTTCGCGTTTTCCTCGACAGCGACGATCTCGCCGCTGCGCATGCGCAGCACGCGGTCGGCAATGGCGGCCAGCACGCTGTTGTGGGTGACGGTGACGGTGGTGATGCCTCCCGTGCGGGTAAGATCGGTGAGCACGGTGAGCACGCGAATACCGGTTTCGAAGTCCAGGTTGCCGGTCGGCTCGTCGGCCAGCAGCAGCGCGGGACGCTTCACCAGCGCGCGGGCGATGGCCACCCGTTGCTGCTCGCCGCCGGACAGCTCGCTGGGAAAGTGGTTGGCGCGGTCGCCCAGGCCTACCGCGTCCAGCACTTCCATGGCATCCAACGGATCGTCCACTAACTCGGCGACCAGCTGCACGTTCTCCAGTGTGGTCAGCGTGGGCACCAGGTTGAAGAACTGAAAAACGAAGCCCACGCTGTAGCGGCGGTAATCGGTCAGCTCGGCATCGCGCATCTGTGCCAGGTCCTGCCCGCGGAAATACAGGTGGCCGCCAGTGGGCGTGTCGATGCCGCCCAGCAGATTGAGCAGCGTGGTCTTCCCCGAGCCACTGGGCCCGAGCACCATCAGGAACTCGCCCTGCCGCACGTCAAAGGTGGTGGGCTTCAGCGCGGGCACGCTGACGGCGCCCATGGTGTAGACCTTTTCGGCATGGTCGAGGTGGAAGAGCACAGGTTGGGTCATTTCCGGCACCCACAGCTTCTTACTCTTGCTCTAATCTCTTGCTCTTGCTCTAACAGCCTTTCGACTGTCGCTCGACGGCGGTTCGGAGACACGGGCCCTCTCCCCCCAGCCCCCTCTCCCAATCCTGGGCGAGGGGGAGTGCCAGTAATGAGAAATGATTTCGTCGTAATTGTTACGAGGCTTGCTCCCCCTCGCCCAGGATTGGGAGAGGGGGCTGGGGGGAGAGGGCCCGTGTCTCCGAACCGCCGTCGAGCGACAGTCGAAGGGCATTGAGAGCAATAGCAAGAGATTAGAGCAAGAGTAAGAGGAGTTTTACTCATGGCACCACCTTCACCCGCTTCCCGTCGGACAATTGATCGAGGTTGCTGATTGCCACCGCTTCGCCCGCCGCCAGGCCGGAGAGGATCTGCGTCTGCTCGAAGTTGGATTGGCCGATGACGACCGGGCGCAGGTGAGCCACCCCGTTGCTGATCACGTAGACGTTGTCGCGCTCGCCGACACGGAGGATGGCGTCGTTGGGCACGAGCACAGTGGTGGCGCCGGCGGGCAGCGAGCCGGTCACGGTCACCTCGATGCCCGGACGCAGCGGGATGTTGGAGCTGACGATCTCGATGCGCGTGCGCACCACCTTCGCGCGGACGCGTCCCACCTCTTTGGGCTCCGCCACCTGCGCCACGTTGGCCACCCGGCCGACCGCTTTGCGGCCGGGATAGGCGTCGAGGGTGATCTCTACCCGTTCGCCCGGGGCGACGGCGGCCACATCCTCGGCATCGACTTCGGCGGTCACCCAGATATCGGACAGGCTCGCGATCGAGTAGATCGGATCGTACGGGGTGGCGATCTCCCCGACTTCATGGTATTTCCGTGCGACCACGCCGGAGAGTGGGCTGCGGATGGTGGCGTCCGCCAGTTGCGCGCGGGCGGCCTGCAGTGCGGCGCGCGCTTCGGCGGCGTTGGCCTGCGCCGCCGCCACGTCGTGCTGGTGGGCGGCGATCAATCCCTGGTTCGCCTGCGCCTGGCGCACGGCGGCTTCGGCGATGCGCACCTGCGCCTGCGCGGCCTCGATCTCTTCGGAGCGCGAGCCGGCTTCCAGCTTGCGCAAGGCCTGCTGCTGCGCTTCGAGCTGCGCGGCAGCGGTCTGGCTATCGGTGCGGGCCAGGTCTCGCTGCCGTTGGCTCACCGCGCCTTCCTGGTAGAGTCGCTCCAGGCGATCGGCTTCCCGGCGGGCGGAGGCAGCCTGTGCCTGGGCCTGCGCGACCACCGCCTGCTGGGCGGCGATGTCTTCGGGACGCGCGCCGGCGCGCACCTGTGCGAGATTGGCACGGGCGGCCTGCAGGTTGGCCTGGGCGCGGTCAACATCGGCGCGGTATTGTGTCGTTTCCGTGGCGCTGGTGCGCTGCAGCGACGCAGCCTGCTGCTCGGCGGCATTGACGGCGGCCTGCTGGCGCGCCACCGTTGCCTGCAGGTCGCGGGTGTCCAGCTGTGCCAGCACTTGTCCCTGCGTGACGGCATCTCCCTCGCGCACCGCCATGCTGGTAATGCGCGCGCTGATGGTGGAGCTGACGTCGGAGACTTTGCCCTCCACCACGCCGGTGGCGGACAGCGACAGCCGCAATTGCCCCCGGCGGGCGACGGCGGTGCGGACGGGGATCGGGCGGGGGTAGAGCGCGTAAACGAGCAACAGCAGCAGCAAGGCGAGGGCGATCATCCACCAGCGAACCCGTCTGCGTTTGTGTGTCCGTTCCGGCATCCGGTGACTCCTCCGACCAGACCGTAAGGTGTGTTACCTATTGTGTCTGATTACTGATCTTTTGACAATCACCGGTGATGCTCGTACCCGCCCATTCATGTCGAGAAATGTTGTTGACGTGCTCCCTGCCCTTTTTACAATCGGAAAGGACCTGTGGGGACCAGGGGGAGCGAGCCGGTGACGTATCCGGGTGATCCGAGGCAGGAGAAGGATTATCGGCCGGGCGCCATCACGCGGATCGGCTGCATCGGCGTACCGATGCTGGTCATCAGCGCCGGGCTGGCCGCATATACGGTCACGGCCATCGGGGTTTATGCGTTGATCCTGCCGCTGCTCATTATCCTTGCCATCGTCATCGGCATCCTGGTGGTCTGGTATATCCCCGCGGATAAACGATACGCACACCGGCTGGATGTCCTGCAGGAGCAGTTGCTTCACTTGAACAACCGGCTGACGAACCTGGAGACGATCGACGCCTTCGAGCGCCGCATGGCGCAACGTAATGCGCAAGCGCTGGCAGGGCAAGCGCAGGAAGGCATGCCGGATGTAGAGCCGGGGATGCGGCCGAAGCAGACGGAATGAAGGCCAGGGACTGTCCCGACTCAGCGGAACCAAAGCCCGTTTATCGATTATTACGCCTGTAATGAGATCAACGGGACTGTCCCCTTTCATAGGCAAGCCTGACTATGCAAGGGGACAGTCCCGCTGATCATGCTCACGAATATTGAGGTAGGCGACCGTCTCTGGTTCCGCTGAGTCGGGACAGTCCCTGAGAGTATTGCTTACACCGCTTGCCAGATGTCGTGTGCCATGCGTATCCCCAGCGCCACCGCCCCGCCCGGATTGAGGTGGCAACCGTCGCAGGTGTCCTCCGTCGCAATCACGCCCGAGGAGTAATTGAGGAATGTGATCCCCTCATCGTTCACCGCGGAGCCCGCGTTCCCGATGGCAGCGGCGTAGCGGGTGATGTTATGCGGGCAGATGGCGAAGATGCGGGCGGAGGGGTAGGCCGCGCGCACCAATTGCAGATAGGCGGTGTAGCACCCCTCGAAGTCTTCGGGCGAGATGGCGTCATTGGTGCCCTGGTAGATGACCACCACCTCCGGCTCGACGCGCGGAGTATACGTCACCCCGCTGTAGATGTATGGAAACGAGTCGAGGGCCGGCGGCACCCCACAGGTGCCGGTCGAGCTCAAGCCGTGGCCGCCGAAGCCCGTGACCACCGGCTTCATGCTTAACAGATCAGCGACGTATTGCGGCCAGTTGGCGTAAGGGATCTGCTGGCCGGTATCGTCGTCGGCGCCGGTGTAGAGTAGGCGCAGCCCTTGCGTGATGGAGTCGCCGATGAACTCGATCTGGCGGGTGATGTAGGGAAGCGGCAGCAATTCGCCTTCCAGCGCTGCCCCGAGGAAGCGGCAGCCGCCCACCAGCGTGCTCCACTGCATCCCGACGGCGTCAGTCAGATACAACGATTTTGCGGCCATCCAGCAGCGCACCAGGTGCTGCCGACTGGAAATCACGGCGAACGGCGGCTCCCCCGCGGGCATGGTGCTGTAGGCCGGCGTCACCTCGACCGTGCTCACCTCGCGCGACAGTGTCGTCTTTGCGATCGGCCCGTTGTCCACCTGCACGAAGACCGCCGGAAAATGCGTGAACCCTTCGACGTCGAACTGCAGCCAGCACGCGCCGCCGCGGTAGGCGAATTCTAACATGGCGCCGCTGTTGATGGTGACGGCCGTATCGCCGACGTGCCAGCGACCATAGTAGTTGAGACAGGGGTGATCTGCCGCATGGGTGAGGCTGGAAGTCTCATAGGTTTGCACGATTTTCATAGCTGTTCCTCTTCGGCTTTCACATCAGGCTCGCCGGCAGGAAGACCCGTGCCGTTTATCACGAACGAGCTTGGAAATGAGATGAGCACTGTGTGGAAGGTCGGCGATAGCCCCGCCAGGCAATCGTGTTTAATAGGCAACCCTCTTCGAAGCGAACCGGGCACTACTCCGCTGGCGAGCGCGCGGCTATCGCCAAGCTTCCACACAGTGCTCATCCTATTACTTGATTCATATTCGTTTGATGGTACTGGTCCCCCTGCCGGCGAGCCCAGGAAAATTGACGAGTCACCCCATTTCCACGTATTATGTAACGTATTTCCGCATCATGGTCTACACTCCAACGTAACGAAATAGCGCGCCGAAACTCGCCGGGATGGGTTGAAATTTAACCTGCTTCCGGCGCATTACCCATTCATTTATCCCGTCACGGCCTGTGACCGTGACACGTTGTGATTCTTTGGAGTGTTGTGAACCATGCCTCAATCTCGTGAAATCGCGCGCCGGCGCACGTTCGCCATCGTCTCGCATCCGGACGCCGGGAAAACGACCCTGACGGAAAAATTCCTGCTCTATGGTGGGGCGGTGCAGCTTGCCGGCTCGGTGACCGCACGCAAGGATCAGCGCGCCACCACCTCCGACTGGATGGCGCTGGAACGCCAGCGCGGCATCTCCATCTCCTCCACGGTGCTGCAGTTCGACTACCAGGGCTACCGCATCAACCTGCTCGACACGCCGGGGCACAAGGACTTCTCCGAGGATACCTACCGCGTCCTCACCGCCGTCGACGCCGCGGTGATGGTGATCGATGCCGGCAAGGGCATCGAGGATCAGACGCGCAAGCTGTTCGAGGTGTGCCGGCGGCGCGGTGTGCCGATCTTCACCTTCATGAACAAGCTCGACCGCCCGACCCGCGAACCGCTGGAGCTGGTGGATGAGCTGGAATCGGTACTCGGCATCGGCGCCTATCCGATGAACTGGCCGCTCGGCACCGGCATCACCTTCAAGGGGGTCTGGGAGCGGCAGACGAAGCTTGCCCACCTCTTCGAGCGCACCCCGAAAGGCGCCTTCCGCGCGCCGGTCGCCACCAGCGGTCTGGACGACGCCATCGTCCGCGAACGGCTTGATGACGAGACGTACCGCAAGGTCAGCGAAGAGGTCGAGATGCTCGAGATGATGGGTGCGGGCTTCGACCCGGAGGCGGTGCTGGCCGGGCAGGTCACACCGGTCTATTTCGGCAGCGCCATCAACAACTTCGGCGTGCAGTTGCTGCTCGACGGCTTCCTGCAATACTCCGCGCCCCCGACGCCGCGGCAGAGTCGCGACGGGATGGTCGCCCCGACGCACGAGGCCTTCTCCGGCTTCGTCTTTAAAATCCAGGCGAACATGGACCCGAAACACCGCGACCGCGTGGCCTTCGTGCGCGTGGTGTCCGGTAAATTTACGCGAGATATGACGGTGACGCACGCAAATGCCGGCAAGAAAGTCCGGCTGGGCAACGCGCAGAAGCTCTTCGGCCGTGAACGGGAAACCGTGGATGAGGCGTACCCCGGCGACGTGGTGGGCCTGGTGAGCAACGCGCAGTTCGCCATCGGCGACACGCTCACGGAAGATCCCGCCATTCTCTACCAGGAAATCCCGCGCTTCCCGCCCGAGCATTTCGTCTACCTGCAGAACCCGCAGCCGTCGAATTACAAACGCTTCCGCGATGGCCTGGAACAACTGCTGCAGGAAGGCGTGGTGCAGTCGTTCACGCCGACGAAAGCGACGTCGACCATGCCGCTGCTCGCCGCGGTCGGCCCGCTGCAGTTCGAAATCGTGCAGTACCGCCTGGAAAGCGAATACGGCGCGCCGTGCAGCATCGAAACCGCCCCCTGGGAGCTGGTGCGCTGGTATCGTCCGCGCGAGGAAGCGCACGCCGAATTGAAACTGCCCCTCGGCGTCGCCGAAGCGGAAGACCGTTTCGGCCAGCACGTGCTACTCTTCAAAAGCGAGTACCGCCTGCGCTACTTCACCGACGACCACCCGCATATCGAGTTGAGCGTGCAGCCGTTTGAGAATGGGGCGTAGAGTGCATTTCCCTGGGACCGCAGGCGCGGGACGCCTGCGGTCCCAGGAAGGCCTATCCTCAACCCGTCTCTCTTGCTACAATAACTGGCATGACGCATAACCTGTTAGCCGCCATCCCCGACGACGCGTTCCGCTTCATCCAGCTCCCGAACGAGCAGGGGCATAATGCCGTGTGGGAGTTCAAGCGCTCGCCGGAGGGGCGGTTCTTCCTGTCGATCTGCGGTGAAAACGAGCTGCCGCTGTCCGCCATCCTGTATGAGTATTATCCGCGGGACGGCCGGCTGCGAAAGATCTTTGACGTCGACAAGGAATGGATCGTGGACCGCGAAGCGATGCCCCCGAGTAAGGTGCACACCAGCCTTGATTTCCTGCCGGACGGCCGGTTGATCATGGCTACCCACAACACCGCGCCCGCGCCCGGGCACCCGCGCTGGCTCTATGAGCAGCACTACGAGGACATCTGGCAGGGTTATCCCGGCTCGGTGGTGATGCTGGTCGACCCGGACACGAACATGGTGCAGGTGCGCGGCATCCCGGTGCCGCGCGAGAGCATTTACGGGGGGCTGCTGGGCGCCGACCCGCGCTACTTCTATTTCACCGGCTACATGCGCGGGCATTTCTACCGGCTGGATCTGCAGACGAACGAGGTGCGGGATTACGGCAAGGTGACGGAGTATGCCTCCTTCCGGCTGATCCGTGACGACAAGGGGCGCATTTACGGCGGCACCTACTCCGGCGAGCTGTGGCGATATGACCCCGAGAAGGACGCCATCGAGGATACCAAAGCCCGCTTCATCTCCCCGTATGGCACGCGGAGCCGGCGGCAGTGCGCCTACGCCCTGAAGTCGCCGACCGGCTCGCTCTTCTTCGCCGGCAACGTGGACGGCGAGTTGCTGGAGCTGGACCCGGAGACGCTGAAAGTCACGCGCCACGGCTACATGCACCTGCGCGAGGACGCGCGCGACGCCTGCCCCACGCAGGCCATCGGCGGCATGGAGGCGGACGAGAATTTCTGCCTGTATTACGGACTGGTGACCACCTGCGACGGCAAAGGCATGATGCGCCTGATGCGCTGGGACGTGCTGCACGGGAAGGAGCCGGAGAACCTGGGCCTGGTGGCGCCCTACGGCAAGGAGTCGTGCTTCCTCTGCGAGATGATCTTCGACGACGCGGGGACGCTGCACCTGATCGAGGTGTGCGGTCCGCACTCGCCGTACCTGCTGGCGGTGGACGTGAAGCGCCTGTCGGCGCCGGGGCCGGAAGCGCCGCCCACCCGGCTGGTCGACACGCCGCCCCCGCCGCCGCTCATCGGCGAGGAGCGCACCTTTCACCCGCACATTGAGGCGGAGCGGGCGCGGGTGCTGCCATTGCACAACTTCATGCCCTGGCGGGAGACGGCGGTGCGCCATGCACAGTTGGTGAAGGGTCAGCCCTGCTTCCTCACCGGCACAAACGATCTGCACCTGCTGCGGGCGGATTTCGCGGACCTGCCCGGCGAGATCACCACGCTGTGCACCGGCGAGTCTGCCCTCTCCAGCCTCGCGCTGGCAGAGGACCGGGCGACAGTCATCACCACGAAGGGCGACCTGCTGCACCTTGACCTGGCGGCGGGCACAATCCTCGACCGGACAACCCTCCCCGGCATCGACCGCCTGCACTGGCAGACAGGCGACGCCTATATCGTGAGTGGCACAGACAGAACCCTTTTCCGCTATCAACCTGGTAGCCAGCCCGAGCCGTTGGGCATCACACTCGCCTCGCCAGGAGCCGCCTTGGTGCCGATCTCCGCCACCCAATTCCTGCTCTCCGGCACGGCGGACATCCTGCTCCGCTTCGATCTCGCCACCGGCACCGCCCAACCGCTGAACGTCCTCACCCCCGCCATCAAAGGCCGCGCCTTCCGCTCCCCCATCACCGGCGGGCTAGCGCTGGCGGACGGCACGGTGGTCTGCGGCACGGACGACGGTGTGCTCTTCACCCTCTCGCCCGACCTTGCATCGGTCATCTCCTACGGGCGCCTCTTCTCCACCGGCGGCCTGCGCGGCTTCATTCCAGCCGGCAACCGCGTGCTCGCCATCTACGGCGGCCCGCGTGACGCCGGCCACGTCGTCAGCTTCTCGCCGGCCACCGGCCTGGTCGACCTGGGCCGTCCGCGCATGCTCAAGGATTACGTGCAACTGGCGGAGATGGAGACGGAGATCGGCAGCATTCACGACATCGCCTGCCTGCTTTATCATGCAGATACGAATGAGCTGTATGTGGCTTCCGTGGAGCTGTTCGGGTGCATCATCCGCTACACGGCGCCGGCTATCTCGTAATGTTACAGTCCGCCCCCGAGAGAGACAAAGCCGCCGGAGCGGTAGGCAAAATCGGCAAAATCACCCGACCCCGGCGTAAAGATGAGCACGAATCCCAGGTCGTTGGCATCTTTTCTGATGAGAATCCCGGTCTGAACACCATCGAGCATCAAGGAGTTGAAGACACAATTCGTTCCCAGCGAATCGACCCAACGCTTCGGGTACTTTGGTGTCTTGGTATACCCCTTCGAAATGACGATGTATTTCTGCGAAGAGATATACGGGTTGGACGAATCGGGAGACACGACCTGCACGGTATCAGCGGTGTGATCGCCATCCACGTCCCCGTTCTCGGTATACAGGACATACCTGTCGTACGTGGACGGCAATTTCGCTTCCAACCCAAGCTGCAGGATGCCGATCAGCACGGCGGCATGTTTCATGTCGGCTTGCACCAGGCGCCGTATGTTGCCGGTCAGCAGCGTCGACGTCGCAATCCCCTCGATTTTCCATTCCGCCCGGGCATAATATATCTGCAGGTAATATAAGGCTCTTTCGTATTTGCCTTGCCGTGCCAGGATGCGCCCGAGGTGTAAGTAGGGTTGCCAGGCGACTATATCGTCGGACTCCTCTTGCTCGGCGACGGCGACCGCCTCCTGGTAGGCACGCTCCGCATCGATGAATTTCGCCCGCTGCTCGCAGGCCAGGCCGCGCGATACGGCGCCAAGGACAGCGCGATCTTTTTGATACTCCTGGTGAAGCGCACCCTTGAGATTCATCGCCAGGTCACCGAATAGCGCCTTCATGATACTCTGCATCAGCTCCTGCCTGCTGAGCGACCGTTTCACGACGATAATCTTCGGCGTCGGGGCCTTGATCACCCGCGAGCGCAAAATCTCGCGTTTCAGCTCGGTGCCGCGCCCGTTATACGTCACCCGGACGGTGAGCTCCTTGACGCCGTTGGCGCCTTTCTGCGTCATGACCAGCTCCTGCTGCGAGCCGCTGCCCGTGGTCCGGGTTTGCACTGGATACGGGATGGGTTGCCGGACGGTGGTGGTGATGACGCGCCGAACCAGGTACGGCCACGATATCCAAAGGACGACCAGCGTTGCAATCGCCAGGCTGATCCAGAGGACGGTCAGGTCGTTCTTGCGCGGCCGGCGCGCGAAAGACCGGATGGGAAGAGACCGTACGGGGAAGGACGGGAGCGGGAGAGGGGGAGGACTCGGCGTCTCCTCTTCCGCCTGCTCACCTGCGGCTTCCAAGCGAGTCCTGGCTTCCTCCTCCTGGTGACGGCGGCTGAGCCATACCTGCGCCCTGGCAATGCCGCGCAGGGCCGTCTCGTTCGCCGGGTCCAGCGCCAGCACCCGGCGCCAGGTGGCGATGGCCACCGTTTCGTGGTCCTGCAGGAACATGGAATCCGCTTTGTGTAACAGCCGATCGATTTCCTGACGGTGTGCCGTTTGCTGATCCGAAGGTTGAGTCCGTTGTCGCCTGTCCTGATGCTCTCTCGGCGCCATCACCGACGTGGGCTGTTGCTGCAGCGGAGGGGTGACGATGGTCGGCTGCTCATCCACCTGCGCCGGCGTTGCGGCCGTGGGGATCGGTTCCGTGGAGTCCTGCGGGAAGGCGATTCCCGGACTGTTCCACCAGGCCTGAATGTCATGCGGCCGATTTTCTCGGTCAAGCTGCAGAGCGGATGCGCACAACCCCCGCCACGGTTCCGGCAGGCCGTCCGCCGTCCAGCGATCCTCGGAGAGGCGCTCGATTACGGGTGGCGGTCTGACGCCGGTCAGCAATTGGTGCAGCAGCACGCCCGCTTCAAAGATATCACTCTCCGGTCCGGTGTCTTCGCCTTTCAGCATTTCCGGCGGGGAGTTGCCGGGTGTACCGAAGCGCACCGACGTTTCATCCGATGTGGTGGCGAACACCTGGCGAGCCGCGCCGAAGTCCAGCAGCACCACGCGTCCGTCCTCTGTATTACTCATCCGCGATTTCTCGTCACCAGGCGCAGATATCGTGGTTTGGTCGCGGCACAGCCGCCCGGTGAGCATGATGTTGTCCGGCTTGATGTCGAGATGGCAGATCCCCTGCCGGTGAATGGTCGCCAGCGCATCGACCAGTTGGGCCATGATCCGGCAGACCAGCGGCTCCCGCAATGGCTGGTGATCCTGCAGCCGGGAGGCGAGTGTCTGCCCTTCGATCAGCTCCATCACCAGGTAGGCGGTATGCCGCTCCTGGAAGAGATTGGTCACCCGGACGATATTGTAATGGTTGAGCTTGGCGAGCAGGCGGCCTTCGCGGATGAAGCAGTGCAGCGCCTTGCGGTAAACATCACGCTCATGGGGCCGGGGCACGAGTTCGCCGGTCGCCGGATCGCGGGCGGCATAGGCGGAGGGGTAAAATTCCTTGATCGCCACACACTGCTGCAGCTCCCGATGGGTAGCCAGGTAAGTGATGCCGAATCCCCCGCACCCGAGCACGCCATCAATGATATACCGTTCGTGATCGAGCAGCGTGCCGGGGAGCAGCCCACCGGGGAACGCCGGCGCCAACGCCATGCCGCAGTGTGGGCAGGTGTCAGCGGTCTCCGGCATCTCGGTTGTGCAGTGGGGGCATCGCATCGTCAGTCATCCTGCATCAGCATCGGCACTCGATTCCCTGTGATTGTAACACCCCCGGATCTGTTCGCCAAGTTATCTTTGCCAGGCGGGTCACGGCACCAGCAAGTGCAGCCGTTTCTCCGCCACCCCGATCTTCGCGATGGCGCCACTGTTGAAATCCAGGTAGTCCACCTCGACGCCGTCGCTGAAGATGACGCCGTTTTGCGGCATCTGCGAGGTGAGGGTGAGCGATTGGCCGATTGGCAGGCGGCCGAAGGTGAAGGCGGCGGAGGAGGTTTTGCTGATGAACGGCTCGCGCACGGCGATGCGCAGCTCTTCCGCCTCCCAATCAAAGCGGTATTCCTGGCGTGCCTGTTCTACCGCCCCTTTACCGCCGAAGGCCGCGATCACCCCCGCCGCGCCGGTGAGCACCGAGCGCAGCCAGCCGGTCGAGCCCGCGCCGGTGGAGACGATGATGCCGCTGGAGGACTGGCTCTCGACCAATTTCTGATAACGTAATTCATAACGGGCGGAAATGTGGGTGCGCGCCCCGATGAACAGGTCGTTCACCGCGTGCAAAGTCTGCCCGTTATTCAGCTCCGCCTTCGCCATCACCACGCGCCGGGCCGTCAACCGCTCGCTCATCGCCGCCGCGACGGCTGCCTCCGCGTTCCGGATGGAGAACGGCACCAGCACCCCGTCGATGCGCTGCGGATCGGGGTTGAGCGCCAGCAGCGGCTGCCCCTGCAGGTACTTGGCGGTATTCACTACCAGCCCGTCCGGCCCCAGCGTCACCGCCAGGTCGCCCTCGCCGAAGGTGAAATTGGGCAGGAACCCGCGCTCGATGAACTGCACCCGCGCGCCCTTCGGCAGGGCGTCCTTCAGCGCGACCAGCGCCCGCTGATACGCATCGTGCGCCGCCTGGTATTCGGCAAAGGACGCCCCCGCATGCTCCAGGTAGAACCGCGCCTGTTCTCGCGTGTTGAACCGCTCGGTCAGCTCCTCCAGTGCGGTCTTCTTCGTGATGATGATGATCTTATCTCGCATCGCCGTTCCCCGTCGTGTTCAGCAGCGCCGCCAATATCTCTGAGGTGATGGTCAGGTTGCCGATCCGCCCGGCATTCTCGCCCAGCTCCTTCATCGCCAGCGCCAGCACCGTGCGCGCGTCCAGCGTGCTATACGCCGCCAATTCCTGCTCCAGCGCCCGCGTCCGGTAGACCGCTTCCAACTCCAGCGCCTTGCCGCGGAATTCCGCCTCCTGCTCCGCGTTGCCGCCTTCCAGTGCGATCAACTGCTTTCGTTGCTCCTCCAGCGTGATGGCGGTGTTCTGCTCGTTCTCCTTGATCTTCCGTTCCTCTTCCACCGCGGAAGCGCGGCGGGCGTAGATGGCCTCGTCCGCCTTGCGCATCAGCATTTCGCGGTATTCCGCCTCCAGCGCCTTCGCCACTTCCGGCGTCGGCCGCACGGAGAGGAAATACACGCTCATCAGCTCGACGCCTTGTCCGGCCAGCAGCTTGCCTTCGCGCACCTGGCGCATGGCCAACCCGGCAATCTGCTGTGCGTCGGCCAGCGTCGCTTCCAACGTGCGCTTCTGCACCTCCCCGCGCGTCACCATCTGGATGACGTTGGTGATGCGCTGCACCAGCCGTTCCGGATCATTGGAGACATAGTGCCCGTTCCACGGCGTGATGGTGAAGTTCAACTGCGTCGCCGCCTGCTTGGGATCGGCGATGCGGAAGGTGAACTGTCCCTGGATGGCCACCGCCTGGAAGTCACTGGTGATCTCGTTGAAGATGAATGACGCGTCCATGCTGGTGGTTGGCACCGCGGCAATCTGCGTGTTATACGTCAGGTAGTAAAACGCCAGTCCCGGCCCCTCCCGTATCACCTCGCCGCCGGTGTATTTGAGCACGTAATCGGTCGGTTGCCCCTTGTAATAGCCGATGCCGAACATATCAGGTCTCCTCTCATAGTGTAATTATAACACTATAATAGCAGGCTAATGGTATAGTGTCAATAATACACCAATAAAAATATTTGCCACTAAATTGCTGTAAATGGAGGGTCTGCAAGGGGAAGGTTGTGAGGTCATGCGTTGAAACCGCAGATTACACAGATGACTGATGATTATCCATCGGCGTAATCTGCGGTTTCTTTCGTTTTACGCCTGTCCCATGCCCCGGTACCCGAGCGGGTTGGGGAGGATCCAGCCGATGCCGAAGGGTTCGCCGAAGGGGCGGAACGGCACCATGGCGGCGATCTCGTCCAGGCGGCGCAGGATGTCCGCGGGCAGCGGGCCTTTTTCCACGGAGGCGACGTTTTGCTCCACTTCCTGCGGCGAGCGCGCGCCCATCAGCACGGTGTCGACATCCGGGTTGGAGATGATAAAGCGCAGGGCCAGCTCCGGCAGCGGCATGCCGCACTCGTCGAGGAAGGCGTAGAGCGCCTGGAACTGCTCGCGGCGCGGCTTGGAGAGCCAGTAAACGTCCGGGTTGTTAATCGCTTCGTCATACCGGCGAGCCAGCGCGCCTTGCTGCAGCGGCGAGCCGATGATGACGCCCATGTTATTCGCCTTCGCCGTCGGGATGACGTCGATAGCGTCTTCGCGCCAGAGCAGGCTGTAGTTGTAGGCGGCCAGCACCACGTCGAAGAGGCCGGTGCGGCAAAGGTAGGCCAGCTCATACGCGGTGGTGCCGCCCAGGCCGATATTCTTGATCTTCCCCTGTGCCTTCAGCTCCGCCAGCACATCGAGGACGGGACCGTGCAGATCCTGCCAGTTGTCCCACCAGTCGTACTGGCCGGGCCGCTCCGGCTCGTGGATGATCAGCATGTCGATGTAATCGCGGCCCAGCAGGCGCAGGCTCTCCTCGAAGGAGGCCAGCAGGCAGGCGGGATCTTTCGGGTCGAAGGGCTGCGGACGACCGCCGAACTTGGTGGAGATGATCAACGGCTTCTCCACGCCTTCCAGCGCCTTGCCGAGCACCTCTTCGCTGTTGCCGTAGGTCGGCGCGGTATCGATGTAGTTGATGCCGAGATCCAGCGCGCGGTGCACGGTCTGTTTCGCGGTTTCCAGCTCCGAAATGAAGGAGGCGACGAACAACCCGCCCAGCGCGAGGCGGCTGACCTGCAGGCCGGTGCGGCCGAGAGTGCGGTATTCCATACGAACTCCAATCTGTCGGGACGAACCCGAGCCGTGATTCAACGAGTTATTATACAGGTTTGTTTGCGCCGGCGGACAGGTGTTAGCGCTGAATTTGCCTGGTTAATCACCGCAGCGGGCAAGCAACCCCTTGCGGGTGCGGATGACCACCATGCCGTCCGGCCCGAGATAGACCGGCGCCTCTTCAGAAAACAATCGGTACCGGAAGCCCTCCGGCTTGTTCCATGCGCGGAAGTCGAGGGCGAGAAGCTTTTTCCACAATTCATTGCCGGGGATATGTACCGGAAATTCAGGCGGAATTCGCATCGCCTCGGTAAACGGACCGGGCAGGCATACGGTAACCTGCCGTTCATGCTCCGAAGTCTTTTCCTGGCTGTCCGAGGGATAATAATACACCTGTATCGGCATGCTTGACGGCTCGGTCGCAAGCGCCGCAGTGGCCAGGCGCAAGTCGCGCAGGGTCCGAGCCGGCGAGAACAGGCTGCCGATGAGCACCCCCAGCCCTATCAGGAAAGCGATCATCAGAAAGGGCAACAGCATATTATCAGGCAACTGCCATCGCTGATTGAGGACGAAGATCAGGTAATAACAGATGCCGGCCGATCCCAGGCACAGCACCGTTCCGATGATCACGCCGATCCGCTGCTGCCCAAGGGCGATTTTTTGCAACGGGAGGAGATCGGGGTGCAGCCTCTTCGGGAGCGATCGCCAATCGATCGTCTGCTTCGATGCCGGGAGTGAAGCGCCGCCATCCGTGATGCGCGCGCTCCACGCGGCCAGCGTGCCCTCGATCACGTCACCTGACCGCGGGAAGGTAGTGCCTTTCGGGAATCGGCGCTTGTGCAGGTCGGCCATCGGAATCGGCTCGCTCGGATCGCAATCGATCCGCAGCACCTCCCACGCCTGCGGCAGGTAGATTATCGTGAAGGCATGGCAGGGGAAGCGGTCGGCGAGATCATACAGGCAGGCGCCCTGCAGGAAGAGGAGCTTCCCCTCGCCGATGTCAAGGAAATACGCCGGAGATCCGACCGCGTTCACGCGCAGCGCCTGTGTCGCCGTGTATGGCCTCTCTTCCACCATATCGGCCTGTAGGTCGCCGGCATACGGGCCGGCAGGGTCGAGCGTCAACAAAGACGGCGCCGGCCGGAAGAAGGTGCGGTTTAACCACCAGACGAGCAGGACAGTGAAGCCGAGAACCACCGGAATGCCCACGCCGATCCACACCGCGGCATACCGTGGAAAGAGTGAGGCATCGATGCAGATCAGCATCGCCAGCAGTATGCCGATCCCCAGGCCGGTCATCAGTGGGGGCGCCGGAAGGTCATGCACCACCCGGTTCCGCGCCAGCAGCGTGCCGCGCTCCTCTTCCGTCATTTGCCGTTGCGTCGATGCCGGCACGGGTCCCATCCTTTATCGCCGCACCACCAGCTCCGGCGCCTTCAACAGGCCGCACGGCACCAGCCGGTAGTCGTCGCTCCAGGCATCACCTTTCGTGACGAAGGCGTCGGGGCCGACCCATTGCGGGAAGGGATCGGTCAGGTGCAGCGGGCCGTGCGAGTTGCGGCGGTGGCTGATGACTTCGATCTCCACTTCGGCGCTGGGACCGGTGAAGAGATCGGTGATGTCGACCTCGTTCGGCTCCCAGGCGATGATGCCGGCGGATTGACCATTGATGAGCACGCGGACGGCGGTGCCCGCGTAAGAAGGCACGCGCAACACCAGGCGGTCCTTTTTGCGCATGCGCGGGCGGTGGACGGTGGTGCGGTAGCGCACGGAGCCGGCGTAGAACGGTAGTCCCTGCGGCACCCAGTCGCCCAGCTTCAACGTGGACGGAGGCGCGGTGAGTGTCGCCGCCGTGCCCTCCACGCGCACGCCGAAGTCGCCCAGCAGGAAGGCGGACTCCAGGCCGGGATGCTCTTCATCGTAGTCCACGGTGATCAGGATCTCGTTGCGGCCGCGGCGGAGCAGCGCCGGGTCCAGCGGGACCGTGTGCAGCGAGCGGTCGGTCCACCAGCCGTCCGCGTTGGCGGCAACCGGCGTGCCGTTCACGGTGATCTGCGCCGCGTCCGGCCGCTCCAGCGCCAGGCGCAGCGGGCCGGCGGGGAGCGTGCCCACTTTCAATGAGTAGGCCAGCTCGACCTTCACCCGCTTTGGCGACAGGGACTTTTCGCGCGCCCACGGCTGCACCATGTTGCCCCCGCGAGGGGGCATGCCCATCGCCGCGCGCGCGGCAACGTCGACACGCAGGATCTCTTCCGCTTTTTGCCAGCCCCGGTTATTGATGCGGTAACGCGGCCGGTCGAGGACCAGCACGTTCGGCTCGGTGCGGGTTAACGCCCACGCGCGCGGGTTAAGGGTGGTGGTGCGTACATCGGTCAGTTGGGGACGTGCCGGTGCCTTGACGTTCCGCTTTTTGGGAATCACGAACAGGCGGCTGCCCAGCGCGGGGAGGCTGGTGCGGATCTCCCAGCCGGCGGCGGTCTTTTTTGCCTCGGTCGCCCAGATTTCGCCGGTGGCCGGGTCGAACTCCAGCGGCGCGCCCTTACAGCTATTGCCGCGGATGACGACCTCCGGATACGCCAGCGTGCGCTTGCTGACATGTGTGCCCTGGTTGAACTCCAACTCGCGCGGGTCTTCGCCCGTGTTGCACACGAACAGGTAGCAGGCCTCTTCGTCCTCGCGCAGCAGGTACAGCGCCGCCGCGATCTCCTTGCCCTTCGGGTCGGCGATGGACACGCGGCGGGTCAGCGCCACCGCGTCGGCCAGTTTCTTGCCCTTCGCCGGCGCCTTTTTGCAGCCGGCGGCGAATTCCTGCACCGCCATGGTGGGCTTGCCGTCCAGGAAGGCCGCCGGCTCGCCCGCGAAGACCACCGTCCCGCCGGCAGCGGCGAACTGCTTGAGCAATTTGAGGGTGGAGGCGCGCATCGTCTTCATCGGCGGCACCAGCACCGCGGTATACGTTGCCTTGCCCACCTGCAGCACCGTCCCGCTGCGCCGCTTCACCGCTGCCAGCCGCGACAGCATCTCCTCGTCGCCGTAATCGAAATCCAGGTGCTCCGCCAGCAGCGCATCACGCAGATCGCCGAACCCCTTGTCAAACTTCAGCGCCTCCGGGTCCTGCTGCCAGTCCTTCTTGCACAACGCCCACATGCTCTCGATGGGGTGGATCACCAGCAGGTCGCGTACCTCTTCACCACGGGTCATCACCGCGTTGATGCGCGCGAAATAATCCTCCACCACGGCGTAGGATTCCCACCACGGCGACTGGTAGGCGATGCTGGCGGGGTAGTCGCGCTTCGCCTCGCCTTCCATGGTGTACCAGAAAAGGTGCTGGCAGCGCAGATTGATGCCCAGTGCGGCCTGCCAATCACCCAGCGCCTTGTGGCCCAGGAACGGGAAATCCCAGCCGGTGCAGCCGTAGGTCTCCGTCAATCGCCACTTGCGCCCGAACTGCCGCGCCGCCGAGCTGCACTGCTTGGCGGTGTCGTAGACGCGCCAGTACTGGGTGAGCAGGTCGATGCCCGGCGCCTGCATATATTCATAAAAGCGCATGCTGCTGCCGACGACGCCGGTCTGCGAGGACAGGGTATCTTCGCACAGCACGTGGCCGGTGAACTCCAGGTTGTTGTTCGCGCACCACTCGCCGATCTGGCGGCCGAAGGCGTTTACGAAGAGGTGGGTGACGCAGTCGTGGTAGTTCAACCGCGCCTGGGTGAAGGCCTTGCCGTCGCAGTTGAGGAAGATTTCCGGCAAGTGCGGGATGAGATCGTAACCGTAGCGCGCCTGGAAGATGGCGGGGAGCCCTTCCGTCCACGGGGCGATGGTGCCTGAGGACCAGACGCCGCCCAGCATGTGGCCGTAATTCGGCTCGTCGGTGAAGAGGCCGGGGATTTCCTGCCCGAAGTGTGCGCCGTAACGCTTGCGGTATTCCTCATGGGTTGATTGGATGAATTGTTGGACCGCTTCCTCGCTGAGGGTGTCCAGGTAGGTGTAGCCGTTGTACCAGTCGCTGTTCGGTTCGATGCGGATGAAGAAGCGCAGGATTTTCTCGCCGCCGCCGTTCAGCTTCTTCAGGTGCTTGCCCTGCGGGATGCGGCGGATACTGGTCGCCTTGTTGCCCTCCACGCGCGCGATGAAGGCGGCGATGGTATCGTCCGTCCACTGCAATTGCTCCGGGGCGGTCAGCTCCTCCATCACCAGCGAGCGCATGCGGTATTTCGGGTCCTTCGTCACCAGCCCGCCCGCGGCGCCGGACGGCCAGCGGTCCTCGTCATACAGCCACGCCTCCATGCCCAACCCCCGCGCTTCGTCCAGGCAGGCATCGATGCAGGCGAACCACTCGTCGGAGAGATACGGTGTGGCCAACCCCACGCGCGAGTGCATGAAGAACCCGCCCAGCCCCATCCGGTGCATCTCGCGTATTTGCCGACGCAGCTCCTCCGGCTCCAGCTTGCCGTTCCACGCCCAGAACGGCTTGCCGCGGTAGGTGCTGCCCGGCGCGCGAAACTCCTGCGCCAGGGAGGCGCCAAACGATAGCGGTGCGATGCGCGTGACCATTAGAAAAACAATCCCTTCGGGGTTGGGGTTGGCATGAGTGTTGCTTTTATACGTCATGCGGTCTCATATCGATCGCTGAAGCTGTGATTGCCGACAGGAGAGCGCACAATTGTCCAACAAGTTTGTATCTAGTCTAATACGACGCGCATGGCACGCTCCCTCCCGATTCGAGATTAATGAAATGCTAAGATTGGTGAGATCTTTGTTAGGATGGCGGCGAGGGAGGATTCTCCCGGCATATCCACGAATTGGGTGGCATGCTCATCATCCCCGGTCCCGCGCAGTGGGCGCGGTTCATCGAGAAGCCCAACCGGTTCGTCGCCACCGTCGAGACGGACGGCGGGGTGGTGCTCGCGCACGTGCCCACCTCCAGTCGCATGCGCGAGCTGCTGACCCCGGGCGCGGAGGTGCTGCTGGTGGGGCGGCCGCGGCCGGGAGGGGTGACGCAGCATGACCTGGTGATGGTGCGGGCGGCCTGCGGGCTGGTGTCGGTGGATTCCCGCGTGCCGAACCGGCTGCTGGGCGTCGTGCTGCGCGAAGGCGGGCTGGCGGAGTTCGCCGGTTGCGAGCTGGTGCGCCCTGAAGTGACGCTGGGTGACAGTCGGCTGGATTTCCTGCTGTCCGACGGCACGCGCCGCTGCTGGATCGAGGCGAAGTCGGTGACGCTGGTGCAGGACGGCGCCGCCCTCTTTCCGGACGCGCCCACCGCGCGCGGCGCGCGGCACCTGGGCGAACTGGCGCGGGCGCGGGAGGCGGGCGACCGTGCAGCCGCCGTCTTTATTGTGCAGCGCAATGACGCCGACCGCTTCACCCCCTACCGCGCGCTCGACCCGGCATTCGCGCTCGCGCTGGAAGATGCCGCGCGCCGCGGTGTGGAGATTTACGCTTACCGCTGCCGGGTCGAGCCGGATTGCATCAGCATCGAACGCAGAATTCCGATCTGGATGAATGGATGGGAGGGCGAGCGTCCCCGCGAGCCGCGATCATGAGCCCGCCCGCGAATTGAATGCCATTCGAGAACTGTGCTCGAAATACGCTAAATTCGCGGGCGGGCTCATGATCGCGGCTCGCGGGGACGCTCGCCCTCCCATCCGTCCATCCAACTAGCTCAGCCGCTCCTTCCACACCTTCACCCCGGCCGGCGCCACCAGCACGACGCCTGCCGCCATGATCAGACCGCTGATCAAATTCCAATTCGCCCGCTTCATGCGGCTCGCGGTGAGTGCGCCGACTCCGACGCCGAAGATGAACCGGCTGAGCACGGCGGTAATCAGCAACGGCGTGGGGAGTTTTCGAAAACGACACATAAACTGTTCAAACAACCCCATGACGATGACCTCCTTTTCTTCCGGATTTCCACCGCTGAATTCAGTAAAACGTTCGGGCGGGACGCCCATGCTCCAGTAGTTGGTGTATGTGAAACGCGCGAGGCATGTTTTGGATTGGCACATCGTAGTTCCGTGTGCTGTGATAATGTCGAATTACCAAAGAACGCTTCCGCCCTGACCGGGCTGCGGCTCTGCTGCCCCGGATGCACCTGGAGGTGGCCATGGGATTGAGCTACGGCGCGCGCCTGCGCCGGGAAGTCGGGTCAGGCCCGCTCCCATTCATCGGCGTGTATGACGTGTTTTCCGCGGCGGTGGCCGCGCGGCATTTTCCCTGCCTGTTCGTCAGTGGGTTCGGATTCGCCGCCAGCTACTACGGATTGCCGGACATCGGCTTCATCGCCTGGTCGGACATGGCGGCCTATGTCGGGCGGATGCGCATCGTGCTGCCGCAATGCCACCTGCTGGTGGATATTGACGACGGGTATTGTGACAGCGAGGTGGCCTGCCACGTCGCCGCGCTGATGGAAGCCCAGGGAGCGTCCGGCGTGGTGCTGGAGGATCAGTTACGGCCGCGAAAGTGCGGACATTACGGCGGCAAGCGATTGATGGAGCTGCCGGAGTTCCTCGCCAAGTTGGAGCGCGTGCTGGCGGCGCGGCGCGAACTGTTCGTGGTGGCGCGCACCGACGCGAGCGAGCCGGAGGAGATGCTGCGGCGGGCGACGGCCTTCGCCGACGCCGGCGCGGATGCCATCCTGGTGGACGCCGTGCCGGACCTGGCGATGTTGCGGGAGCTCAAAACCCGCACGAACCGGCCCATCGTCTGCAATCAGCTCGCGGGCGGCAAATCCCCCGCCTGGAGCCTGACCGAGCTGGGCGACGCGGGCGTGTCGCTGGTGATTTACAGCACCCCCTGCCTCTTCGCCGCGCAGGAAGCCATCGAGGACACGCTGATCACCCTGAAGGAGCAGGATGGCCGCCTGCTGCAGGGAATCACCTCGCGGGTGGCGTTGCATGAATGCACCGACGTGCTGAATGAAAACCTGTGCTGGCGGCACGGAGATGTCACTGAGCAGGATGAGGACGACTTGCTGGCGGACGCGGCGTAAACCGGGTGGGACGACGCGCGACGTGTTCCCTCACCCCCGGCCCCTCTCCCACTGAGAGGGGAGCAATAGACCAGCTTGCGTAAAAGCGTCTCCCCTCTCAGTGGGAGAGGGGCCGGGGGTGAGGGAACGGGCGTCACCCCATCTCCTCCATCCCCGACGCCCCGCGCAGCGCGTGCTCGGGCACCGCGGTCCGTTCCGCCGGCGACTCCTCGCCGATCAGCTCATCCAGCCAGAACTGCTGCCGGTACATCTGCGCATACAGGCCGCCGGCGCCGATCAGCGCGTCGTGGGTGCCCTGCTCGACGATCTCGCCGTTCTCTAGCACGAGGATGATATCCGCGTTGCGGATGGTGCTCAAGCGGTGGGCGATGATGAAGGTGGTGCGGCCTTCGATCAACCGCTCGAAGGCCTGGTGGATCAGGAATTCGGATTCCGAATCCACGGACGACGTGGCCTCGTCGAGGATGAGGATGTGTGGGTTGGCGAGCACCGCGCGCGCGATGGCCAGCCGCTGCTTCTGCCCGCCGGAAAGCTTCACCCCGCGCTCGCCGATCTCCGTGTCGTAGCCGTCCGGCAGCCGCTCGATGAACTCCTGCGCGTTGGCGATCACCGCCGCTTCTTCAATCTCCTCGTCGCTGGCGTCCAGCCGGCCGAAGCGCAGGTTTTCACGCACCGTGCCGCTGAAGAGGAAGGTCTCCTGCAGCACCATGGCGATGTGCCCGCGCAGGTCCGCCTGCCGCACATGACGCACGTCCACGCCGTCGATCAGCACGCGGCCGTCCGCCACGTCATAAAAGCGCGGGATCAGGTTGATGAAGCTGCTCTTACCCGCCCCGCTCCTACCCACCAGCGCCACGCGCTCGCCCGGATGCGCGGTGAAGTTGATCCCCTTCAGCACCTCCTCGCCGGTGGTGTAGCGGAAGGTGACGCCGTCAAAGGCCACCTGGCCGTGGATCTCGCTGAAGGGGGCCGGTGCCGGCGGGTCCTGGATCTGCGGCGCGGTATCCAGGATCTCGCAGATGCGGTCCGCGGCAGCCAGGCAGCGCTGCACGCTGTTGAAGAAAATGAAGAGGCCATTAATGGGCAGGTAAAAGTTCTGCACGTAGAGCCAGCAGGCGACGAGTTGGCCCGGCTTCAGGACTCCCTGCTGCACGAGATGCAGTCCGACGCCCAGCGCGAGTACCGAGCCGATGCCGGCGATGAGCATCATGCCGGGGATGAAGGTGGACCACAGGGTCATGCCGCGCAGGCAGGTGGCCAGCAGTTCCGCGCTGCGTTGGGTGATACGTTCTTCCGCATACGGCTCGCGGTTGAACGCCTTGATCACGCGGATGCCGGACAGATATTCCTGCAGGCGGGCATTCAACGCACCCATGCGCTCGCGAATGGTACGGTAGATCGGGCGGATGATGCGGCTGAAAAAGATAATGCCGAGCAGCGTGAACGGCAGCGGCGCCACCACCGCCAGCGCCAGCAGCGGGTGGATGCGGATAATGTAATACAGCGCCAGCCCCATACCCAGGAAGCCCATCAGCATCATGTCCAGCCCATGCTCCAGAAACCGCTCGATCTGCTCGACATCGCCGGTGGCGCGTGACATCAGGTCGCCGGTGTGCCGGCTGTCGAAGAAATCGAGCGGCTGTGTCTGGTAATGCGTGAACATGCGCACGCGCATCGCGTGGAGCAATTTTTGCCCGGCCATGTTCTGCGAGTAGGTGCGCACGAAGTTGAACACGGCCATCACCACGAATGCCGCCAGCAGCGCCAGCAGTAACGGGACCGTTTTCTGGTAATGTCCCTTGGCAATCACCTCGTCCACCGCGATGCCGACGATGCGCGGTGGCTGCTGCAGCAGGTAGGTCGCTCCCACCATGCAGATGAAGCCCGCCAGCACGATGGGCCAGAATGGGGCCAGCCAGCTCAGCATCCGCCCGAAGCCGGCAGTGGGGTTCTGCCGCAGGGAACGGGACGCCTGGTGTTGCGGGGTTGCGCTCAATGCTTGCTCCTTCATGTGAACCATCGCTCCATACCTGATAATAAGCGACTTCTCGTCGTAACTTCGGAGAGTTGTCGGTGTGAAAAGCCGACATGTCGGAAGACTGCGACAATATCGGTTTGCCCATCCAAAGTTCATCGCTTCCTTGATGAGCAGATAGGCCCCGGGAAGAAAGAGGCAACAAAAAATGGTCTGCTCGCACTACATGATTACCGTATTGGTCAGGGGTCATGACACCAGGAGAGGGTGAGAGCCTGCTACTCTCGTGATGCGGATCGATTTCAAGCCATCACCGCGACACCGACCGCTGTCTCCTCCGATGATTTCGCTCTGCTGATGAGGTGGTTATGAATCGTGACTACAAGGATAGGCCCGCCGGATCCACGATGCACGGCTTGATTGCCGCCCGTGCGGAAGCCGCTCCTGACGCACCGTCTATCGCCGCGCCGGGACGCGCGCCGTTGTCCTACCGCGGGTTGTTGGAGTGCATACATGAGACCGCCGGCACGCTGTCCGGATTGGGGATTGTCACTGATGACCGGGTGGCGGTGGTGCTGCCGAACGGGCCGGAGATGGCCACCGCGTTTCTGGGGGTGGCGGCGGTGGCGGCCTGCGCGCCGTTGAATCCCGGGCTGCGCGAAGGTGAATTCACCTCCTCCTTTGAGAGTCTGCGGGTGAAGGCGCTCATTCACCTGGCCGGTATGGATTCGCCGGCGCTGCGGGCGGCATGGGAACTGGGCATTCCCTTGATCCCGTTAACACCGATATTCGAGGCGGAAGCCGGTTGGTTCACATTGGGCGAGAGGACTGGGACAGCGGCCTTTACCGGTGCGGATGACACGGCGCTGGTACTGTCCACCTCGGGCACCACCGCCAAGCCGAAGGTGGTGCCGCTGACCCACCACAACCTGTGCGCCTCCGCGCGGAACATCCGCGCGTCACTGGCGTTGACGCCGGCAGATTGCTGCCTGAATATCATGCCGCTGTTTCACATTCACGGCCTGGTCGGCGCGCTGCTCTCCTCGCTGGCCGCCGGCGCCTGCACGGTGTGCACGCCGGGGTTCAACGCGCCGGAGTTCTTCTCGCTGGTAGCGGCGTCCCGGCCGACCTGGTACTCCGCGGTGCCGACCATGCACCAGGCGATCCTGGCACAGGCGGCGGGGCATCAGGCCGTGGTCGACCGCCGTCCCTTCCGCTTCATCCGCTCCTGCTCCGCCGCGTTGCCGCCGCAGGTGATGGCGAAGCTCGAGGAAACCCTCGGCGCGCCGGTGATCGAGGCCTACGGGATGACGGAGGCGGCGCACCAGATGGCCAGCAATCCGCTGCCGCCGAGTATCCGCAAGCCGGGATCGGTCGGTCTGCCGGCGGGGCCGGAGGTGGCGATCATGGACGACGCCGGCCGCCTGCTGCCCACCGGAGAGCGGGGCGAAGTCGTCATTCGCGGGGAGAACGTGATGACCGGGTACGCGGAGAACCCGGAGGCGAATGCCCGCGCGTTCACGGACGGCTGGTTCCGTACCGGTGACCAGGGCTTTCTCGACAGGGACGGCTACCTGGTGCTCACCGGGCGCATCAAGGAGATGATCAACCGCGGCGGTGAGAAGCTGACGCCGCTGGAGATCGACGAAGCGCTGCTGGACCACCCGGCGGTGGCGCAGGCGGTGGCCTTCGCCGTTCCCCACCCGTGGCTCGGTGAAGAGGTGGCGGCGGCGGTGGTGCTGCGTCCGGGCATGGCACTGGCGGAGCGGGAGTTGCGCGCCTTCCTGGCCCCCCGGCTCGCCGACTTCAAAATCCCACGGAAAATCGTCTTCCTGGCGGAAATCCCCAAGGGGCCGACCGGCAAAATCCAGCGCATCGGCCTGGCCGAGAAGCTGGGCGTGCAGGATGCGTTCAACATGCCGGAAACGGCAGCGGAGTATGTGGCGCCGCGCACCAACCTTGAAGCGCAATTGGCGGAGCTCTGTGCGCAGGTGCTCGGGATCGAGCGGGTGGGCGTGGACGATAATTTTCTGCAGTCGGGCGGCGATTCCATGCTGGCCACACTGCTGCTCAATCGTGTCCGCGACGCCGTGCAGACTACGGTCTCGCCGATCGACTTCTTCGAAGCCCCCACCGTGGCCAATTTGGCGCAGGTCATCGAGGCGCAACAGGTGGAGCAGGAGGCCGAAATGAGCGAACTGCTGGCCGAGTTCGATAACCTGTCCGAGGAAGAAGCGCAAAGGCTGCTCTCCGACGAAGTGTTATCAAAACGGATTCTGTAGAGTTGTCGCAACAGCGTATGCGTTTTGGCCACTTGCTGCAACATGACCGGTCGGCTGGATTGAATTGGTGATGGCCGGCACCAAATGCGATAAAACAGCCTGTTATCCTCGGAGCAGGGGACCAGTTACCACTTGATGGTGGATGGTTGACGCTGTGTCGCTCCCTCCGCCTTCGCTTTCAATGTTCACGAGGTAGTTATGACCCAGGTGATGTTCAGCAGCAACCAGGATATCGCCATCTCGTTCAACATCCGGCAGTTTATCGAGACCGGCGCCGGCAGCACCCCCGAGGCGACGGCCATCGCCGCCCCCGGGCGTACGCCGATCTGTTATGCCCACCTGCTGGTGTGCCTGCGGGACATCGCCGGCGCGCTGGCCGGCCGGGGTATCGGCCGTGGTGATCGGGTCGCGGTGGTGCTGCCTAACGGGCCGGAGATGGCGGTGGCGTTTCTCGGCGTGGCCCAGGTGGCCGCTTGCGCGCCGCTGAATCCAGCGCTGCGCGAGAATGAGTTCGCCGCCTGCCTGGACAGCCTGCGGGCGAAGGCGCTGATCGTCGAAGCCGGCGCAGAGTCTCCGGTCCGTGATGCGGCTCGACGGCTGGGTATCCCGCTGATCGAGCTGATCCCGCTGAAGCAGGATGACGCTGGCAGTTTTATGCTGGACGGAGAGCGTTCCGGGGAAGTGAGCTACGCCGGCGCGGACGATGTGGCGCTGATCCTCTTCACTTCGGGCACCACGGCGAAGCCGAAGATGGTGCCACTGACCCATCGTAACCTGCATGCCTCCGTGATGAATAACATCGCCGCCTTTGCACTGACGCCCGCTGACCGCTGCCTGAACATCATGCCGATGTTCCACATCCAGGGCCTGGTCGGCATCCTGCTCTCCTCGTTGGCGGCCGGCGGGAGCATGATCGGTACGCCGGGATTTTTCGCGACAAGCTTTTTCGATTGGATGAACCAATGCGCGCCTACCTGGTATTCCGGTGTGCCCACCATGCACCAGGCCATCCTGGCACAGGCCGCCGGACACCGGCAGGTGATCGCCCGCCGGCCGCTGCGCTTCATTCGCTCCTGCGCGGCTAAGCTGCCGCCGGCGGTGATGGCGCGGATGGAGGAGACGTTCAGCGCCCCGGTGATCGAAGTCTACGGGATGACGGAGGCCGCGCAGCAGATCGCCGGCACCGCATTTCCACCGGCGGTGCGCAAACCCGGTTCAGTCGGTCGGCCGGCGGGGACGGAAGTCGCGATTCTGGACGTCGAAGGCCGTCTGTTGCCCGCCGGCGCCAGGGGCGAGATCGCTATCCGTGGCGAGAATGTGATGGCCGGCTATCTGGACAACCCGGAGGCCAACGCGCGCGAGTTCATAGATAGCTGGCTCCGCTCGGGAGACGAAGGATATTTTGACGAGGACGGCTACCTGTTCATCACCGGGCGCCTCAAGGAGATGATCAACCGCGGGGGAGAGAAGATCTCGCCGCTGGAGATCGAGGACACGCTGCTGGATCACCCGGCGGTGGCGGAAGCGGTGGCCTTTGCCGTCCCGCATCCGCAACTGGGTGAGGAGACAGCGGCGGCGGTCGTGCTGCGCCGGTGCGAAGTGACGACCGAGCGGGAGCTGCGCGCCTTCCTCGCTTCCCGGCTCGCTGACTACAAAGTGCCGCGGAAAATCGTCTTCCTCACCGAGATTCCCAAAGGGCCTACCGGCAAGCTGCAACGAATCGGATTGGCGGACAGGCTGGGGATGCAGGATCTTTTCAGTACGGAAGAAGCGTCCCGCGAATACCTGGCGCCGCGCACGCCGCTGGAAGCGCAACTGGCGGAGATCTGCGCGCGGGTGCTCGGGCTCGAGCGGGTGGGCGTAGACGACAATTTCCTGCAGTTGGGTGGGGATTCCATGCTGGCCACCCTGTTCCTCGCCCACATCCGTGACGCCATGCGGGTGACGGTATCGCCGATTGCCTTTTATGAAATGCCCACCGTGGCCGGCCTGGCGCAGATCGTCCAGGGGCAGCAGGCTTGCCTGGACGATGCCGAGATGGCGGCGCTGCTGGGTGAGCTGGAGAACCTGTCCGAGGAAGAAGCACGGCGGTTGTTGTCCGGGGAATAAAGTAACGGAGCGTGTAATGACGTCGGAAGTCCGGAGCTCGAGCGAAAAGGATGATCTGGCGGCGCGGCTGAATGCCCTGTCGCCGGCAAAACGCGCGGTGCTGGAGGCCGCGCTGGCAAAGAAGCGGGTCGGCACGGACTGGACGATCAGTCGGCGGCCGGACGGGGAGCCGGCGCCGTTGTCGCTCTCCCAGGAGCGCATGTGGTTCGCCGAGCAGATCGCCCCCGGCAACGCCGCGTATAACCGTCCGTGCTGCCTGCGTATCACCGGCAATCTGCGCGTCGACGTGCTGGAGCGCATGTTGAATGAGATCATCCGCCGGCATGAAGCGTTGCGCACGACTTTCGTGATGTGTGACGACGGACAGCCGGTGCAGGTGGCCGCTCCGCCGCTAGACTGTGATCTGCCCGTCATCGACCTGACCTCACTTCCGGCTGCGGAACGTGAGCAACGGTGTATGGCGCTGTTATCGGAACATGCCCGAGCGCCGTTCGACCTGGCGACTGGACCGATTATCCGGCTGGCGCTGATCCGGATGAGCCCGACAGCGCACGTGTTGAGCCTGGTGACGCACCACACCGTCTTTGACGGCTGGTCCTCCGGCGTACTGTCGAGCGAAATTGCCGCGCTGTACGATCATTTCTGTCAGGGGAAGGCATCGCCGCTGCCCGAGCTGCCCGTGCAGTTGGCTGATTACGCCTGCTGGGAGCACGAGTGGGCGCGCAGCGAGCAGATAGACCGCCTGCTGGCGTATTGGACACAGCACCTGGGGAGCGATCCGCCGGCGCTGGAGCTGCCGGCCGATTTTCCGCGGCCGGCGGAGCGGAGCTTCAATGGCGCCAAGCTGCAGGTGCTCTTCCCCCTGTATCTCTCGGAAGCATTGAAGAGGCTTAGCCGGCAGGAAGGCGTCACGCTCTACATGACGCTGCTGGCCGCCTTCGCGGTGCTGCTGTCGCGTTATGCGCGGCAGCAGGTGGTACTGATCGGCACGCCCACCGCCGGGCGCCGGCAGGTCGAGATCGAAAAGCTGATCGGCAACTTCATCAACACGCTGGTGATGCGCGTGGACGTGAGCGGCAACCCGACCTTCCGCGAGCTGCTGCGCCGTGTGCGCGCAACAGCGGTGGCTGCCTACGCCCACCAGGAGCTGCCCTTCGACAAGCTGGTGGAGGCGGTGCACCCCCAGCGCAGCCTGAACCGCCCGCCGCTGGTGCAGGTGCTCTTCCAATTGCGCGGCCAGCCGTTCCCGCCGGTGCAGGCGCGGGAGGTGCGCTTCGAAGAGATCGAGGTGGACAACGGCACCGCCAAGGTCGATCTGGCGGTCGATGTCTTTGACCTGGAGGACGGACTGGAGTGCCTCTGCGAATATTGTTCCGACCTGTTCAGCGCGGAGACGATGGCCCGCCTGCTCGATCATTACCGCATGCTGCTGGAAAACGCCGTCGCCTGCCCGGACCTGCCGGTGATGCGCCTGCCGATGCTGACGCCGGAGGAAACCCGGCGCGTGGTGCTGGAGTGGAATGCGACCGAGCGGCCGCTGCCTGAGCTGTGCGCGCATCAATTGATCGAGTGCCAGACAGCCGGGACGCCGGCGGGAATAGCCGCGGAATTCCGCGATGAACGGATCACCTATGCAGAGCTGAACCGGCGAGCCAACCAGTTGGCGCACTACTTGCGCAAGCACGGGGTCGGCCCCGACGTGCCGGTCGGCATCTGCCTGGAGCGCTCGCTGTGGATGGCGGTCGGCCTGCTGGGCATCCTCAAGGCGGGCGGCGCCTACCTGCCGCTCGACCCGGCGTATCCGCGGGAACGGCTGGCGTTCATGCTGCAGGATGCGCAAGCGCCGGTGGTGATCACGACGGGACAGCTCAGGAGCAGCCTGCCGGATTTTATTGGTACCGTCGTTTGCCTGGATACCGAACGATCGGCAATCGAGCGTGAACCCGAGGACAATCCGGAAGGTGGTGCGACGCCCGATCACCTGGCCTATGTCATCTATACATCAGGTTCGACAGGCCTGCCGAAGGGGACGCTGATTACCCATCGCAGCCTGCTCAACTTCAGCCTGTTTGTTACTGACCTGTACCGCCTGCAACCTGGCGACCGCGTGCTGCAATTTGCTACGCTGAACTTCGACATGTCAGTGGAGGAGATCTTCCCCACCTGGATGACCGGGGCCACGCTGGTATTTCGGGAGCATGACATCCTGCAATCTTGCCTCGCGTTCTCCGAGTGGGTGGTGCGGCAGCGGATCTCCGTGCTCGTTCTGCCCACCGCCTTCTGGCGCGAGTGGGTGAACGCGCTGGATGCGGCGGGAGCCTCCGTGCCGCCGGACGTGCGGCTGGTCTCCATCGGCGGGGAGAAGGCGCCGGCGCAAGCGTATGCGGCCTGGCGGCGTGTGGCGGGGAATTCCGTCCGCTGGCTGAATACCTATGGCCCAACCGAGACGACGGTTTACGTGACGGTATACGATCCTGCGGACGATCCGGATGGATCGCGCGAGGACATCGATCCGCCTATCGGCCGCGTGATCGCCAACACGCAGGCCTACATCCTCGATGCCGAGGGCCAGCCGGTGCCGGTCGGCGTGCCGGGTGAGTTGCTCCTTGGCGGCGTGGGGTTGGCTCGGGGGTACCTGGGTCGGCCGGAGCTGACCGCAGAGCGCTTCATCCCGCATCCCTTCAGCGGGGCGCCGGACGCCCGCTTGTACCGGACCGGTGACGTGGCGCGCTGGCGGGCGGACGGCAACATCGAGTTCATCGGACGCACCGACGACCAGCTCAAGGTGCGCGGGTTTCGCGTCGAGCCCGGTGAGATCGAAACCGTGCTGAACGGGCATCCGGCAGTGCAGCAGAGCGTGGTGATCGGTCGCCCGGGGGAGGACGGCACCGTACTGGTCGCCTACGTGGTGCCGCGGGGCGAAATCAGCGCCGAGGAGCTGCGGGCGTTCGTAAAAGCGCAGTTGCCGGACTACCTGGTGCCCGCTGCGTTCGTGCTGCTGGAGCGCCTGCCGCTGAACGCCAGTGGGAAGGTTGACCGCCGCGCGCTGCCGGAGCCGGAGGTCACGGCGGAGCACGCGGAGCACGTGCCGCCGCGGGACGCGCTGGAGGAGCAGCTGGCGCGGATCTGGCGGGACGTGCTGGGCGTGGAGCAGGTGGGCGTCACCGACGACTTCTTTGCGCTGGGCGGCCATTCTCTGCTCGCCGTGCGCCTGTTCAGCGCTATCGAGCGGGTGCTGGGCAAGCGGCTGCCGTTGTTCTCGCTGTTCCAGGCGCCGACGGTCGCGCACCTGGCCGGTCTGCTGCGTGAGGAGCACTGGGCGCCGCGCTGGACGTCACTGGTGCCCATCCGCATGACGGGAACGCGGCCGCCGTTTTTCTTCGTCTCCTACGCCGGCGGATCGGCCATCAAGTATGGGAAGCTCGCGCAGCTCCTCGGGCCTGACCAGCCGTTCTACGGGTTCCAGGAAGTCGGGCTGGACACTGAAGATCAGCCGCACCGCAGTATCGAGGCAATGGCCGCCCACTATATCCGCGAGATGCGGGCCATGCAGCCACATGGGCCGTATTACCTGGGCGGGCACTGCTTCGGCGGGCTGGTCGCCTTCGAGATGGGACTGCAGCTTCGCGAACAGGGAGAAGAGGTGGCCCTGCTCGCGCTGGTGGAAGCCTACGGGCCGAACCGGCCCAACCGGCTGACCTTCCAGTTCCGCTTCCAGCGCTTGCGAGCCCGCACCTCGGACCTCAGCCCGCAGGAGAAAACACAGCTGGCAGCCCGAGGCCTGCAGCATTGGCTCAGCGATCAGTTGCATGGTATCGCCTATAAGGTGCTCTCCAGGCTGCACCTTGCTTCCCCGCGGACGCTGCGCCGGCTGGACCACCTGGCCTTTTACCGCGATATCATCCGCGCATACGCCGGCGCGGTGTATCCCGGAGACGTGCTGCTGTTCCGCTCGGAGGGTCATGCCTACTTCGACCGCGACCCGCTGCTCTGGTGGCGCGATTACGTCGCGGGCGGGATCGAGGTGTATGAGATCGCCGGGCTGCACGGCACCTTCCTGGAGGAGCCGCACGTACAGGTGCTGGGCGAGAAGCTGGCCGGCTGTTTGCAGCAGGCACAGGCGAAAGAGCACCGCCGGGATCAATAAGACGGGCGCATGAGGTGCAGGTACAGCGTGCCGTAAAAGGGGTGATTCCGCACCAGCAAGATGTCTCCCGGCTGCCGGAAGGGCGAATCGTCGCTGTATAACAGGTATTCCGCGTCACCCGGAACATCCCGGCGCTCGCCGAGGAACGAGCGGATCGGGATCAGCGTACGCGTCAGGCCATCCCCGAAGAACCAGTAGAGCGGCACGTTCTGATTGACATCGACAGCCACGCTGGCGTGCTCGGGGACGATATCCGAGAACTGCGCCAGCGCCGGCAGCGATTCCCGGTCCTCGCGCGTCCACTGCAGCAGCGGACGGACGCGCTGGTATTGCGCATCGGGAAGCTGTATCCGGGCCTGCTCGAGGACGGGGTCGGGCGTCACCAGCGAATATCCATCGCGGAAGGTGACCGCGCACAATGCGGACAGGCACCCGAGCAGGACGGCCAGCAGCACATACCCCCGCGCCAGCCGGTTCCGCGCGGCGAAGGCGGTGAACGCCAGCGGCGGCACGGCGAACAGTGCCCCGGTCATGAAGTAGCGCCCGCGGAGCATGTCATACGGGCTGGCGAATGCCTGGATCACGAAGAAGGCGAGGGCCGCCAGCGCGAAGGCGCGCACCTCGCGCGGCGTGCGGCGGCTCAACAGGGCGATCCACACGCACGGCCAGGCCAGCGCAAAGCCCAGGATGCCCCAGAACGAGAAATTCTCGTTGGCGCCGTACCACCGCTTGAAAGAAAAATCGATGCGGGAGCCCCGGACGGCTTCCAGCTCGATGCCGGCAGCCGTGATGATTCGCTGCGGCAAAGCGCGCATGCCAAGCTGCACACTAGTGGTGAGTTTCGAGGGCGCCATGCCGTCCAGCGCGAAGAAATCCATCCCGTAGCGAAGCATGTTCAACATACCGGTGCCGGCCATCTCCGGCAGGGAGGTTTCCAATTGGGTATGCTCCCGGCGCACCGGCTCGGGTCCCAGTGGATGACCGAATCGGCTGATATTGTCCCAGTATCCCGCCGGCAGCAGAATCGCCGTAAAGATCACAATGATGCCGAGGGCTGCCCCGATGGTGAACCGCCCGCCGGCGGTCTTCCTGCCATGCAAGAAGGGCACGATGGCAATCAGTAGCGCGGGGAGAGCCAACATCGCCGTCGACTTCACCCCCAGCGCCAGCGCAAAGGCCAGCGCGGACAGCAGCAGGTGCTTCACCTCGCGTGATGTGAAATACGCCAGCAGGAAATACAGCGCGCACCCGACGAAGGCGGTGAGAATCAGGTCGTTTTGCGCGGTGACGGCCTCCATCAGCGTGATGGTGAACAGGCCGGAGACCAGCGCCGCCGCCAGACTGCCCTCGCGCGAGGCGCCAAGCCGGCCGGTGATCCCGAAAACAGACAGCATGGCGGCGAAATACGCGGCGAACTGCGCAAGCTGCGTCAGGCTGTCGTTGCGGCCGGTGATGATATACAGGAAGAGCTGGAAGACCGTCGCCACCTTCGGATGTACGACCATCGCCCAGTACGGCGCGTCGAAATAGCGCAGGCTGCCTTGCTGCAGGTAAAAGGCCATGCGCGCCAGGTGGTATTGCAGGCTGTCGGGCGTCGCCGGCTTCAGTGTGACCAGCACCACCAGGTTGAGGACGGCGGCCAGCGCGACGGTGCCGCCGAGGAGAAACGGGATCAGCCGCTCGAACGGCGGGACGCGCCAGCGGAGAGCGCGGTGGCTTTTCGGGCGCGCCGGCCGTGCCTCGCGCCACGGCAGGCAGGCCTCGCGCAGCGAGCGGTTCACCGCCGGCGGGATCAGCGACAGGATCGCCGCCGCCAGTGACAATCCCAGCCACCAGGCCAGATTGCCCAGCGCGCCGGCGGCGGAGACAGCGAAGCCGATCAACACAACGAGCAGCGACCACAGGAGGGTGAACGTGAGGAGCGACTCCACCCGGCCTTGCGGACGAAGCATGCGGGTCAGCAGGCCGGCGGTAAAGATCAGGACAATAAGTGTAATGAAGCCCAGGAACATATCAACCTGCACTAATACGAAGGGGGCAATGGGCAAACAGTAGCATAGTTCCCTCCTCCCGGTCAATTTACGCGCAGGCGGCAGCCCTTTCATGCGCCTGCACTTTCGGGTACAATCTCAACACGCCATGAGCTACCGTGACTTGCGCGACATTCTGCCCGACCTGTCCTTGCCGCCGATCTGCGACGGGGAGCCCGTTGCCGGCCGGCGCGTGCGGCGGCAGTTGTCGGCATACCGAGGCAGGGAGGTGCACCACCTGCTTTACCTGCCGGAAGATTGGCAACCGGGCAGACGCTATCCGGTCATCGTCGAGTACCCGGGCAACGGGCCGGTCTACGTGGATCCGATGCACGACTACTCTTCCGGACTGGTAGACGACTGCCCGCTGGGCTACGGCATCTCCGCCGGCCGCGGCTTCATCTGCGCGGCGCTGCCCTTCGTCAGTGCGGACGGGCAGCGGAACCAGGACGAGTGGTGGGGTGACGCGGAGGCGACGGTCCGGTATTGCCTGGAGGCCGTGCGCGAGATCTGCGTTGACTTCGGCGGCGATGCGGATGCCGTCATCCTCGCCGGCTTCTCCCGCGGGGCGCTCGCCTGCAACTTCATCGGCCTGCGGAATGACGAGATCGCCGGCCTCTGGCGGGCCTTCATTGCGCACAGCCATTACGACGGCGTGAAGGAGTGGATCTACTACCCCGGCAGCGACCGCGCCTCCGCCCTGGCGCGTTTACAGCGACTCGACGGCCGGCCGGTCTTCATCTCCCACGAGCTCTCCACCGCGGAAACCCGCGACTACCTGGCGAAAACCGGCGTCGCCGCCCCTTTCACCTTCCTTGACCTGCCCTACCCGAACCACCGCGCCGACTGGGTGCTGCGGCCGATCCCCGAGCGGGAGGTGCTGCGGGAGTGGGTGAGGGGGTGCCTTTCCGAAGACCGACAAGCCCGTACGTCGTAAGCCACGCAGCCGCAGCGGAGTGGCGTCGTTGACAGACAGGCTTTCCTATACACGGACACCACTCCGCTGCGGCTGCGTGGCTCACTACATACGGGCTTGCCCGGTCTTCGGAAACAGAACTCATGGCTTATACCAGAAGGCCGCTATATCAGTAGAGCTACTTCATCCGCAACCCGGTCGGTACCGCCGGCGCCTGGACGTCGCGCAGCGCCAGGGCGGCATTCATAGCTTTGAAGATATCGGTGTTGTCGACGACTGTGATCTTGCCGCGCTCGAAATCGTCCGCGTCTTTGGCCGACTTGAGCAGCAACTCCGAGCCGGCGCCCTGGAAGAAGACGGGGACCAGGCGGTTGGTATGGCTCGTCCACTTTCCTTCCGGACCCCACTTTGCGAGGGGCAGTTTGCCTTTCTCGGTAAATTGCACGGCCTCCAGATACCCGGTTTCGTGGTCGGCGGTGATGATGAGCAGGTTCTGCTCCCAGCCGCCGTTGGCGGCGATCCACTTGAGCACGGAGTCGACCGTCTCGTCGAAAGCCAGCGTCTCGCCGATGGAGCCGTTGAGATCGTCGGCGTGATTGTTCCAATCGATGGCGCCGCCTTCGATCATCAGGAAGAAGCCCTTGGGATTGTTCAGCAACTGCAGGCTGCCTTCCGCCATCTCCGCCAGCGTGGGCAGGTTCGGGTCGGCGGCGGCGCGGTCGGCGTTGCAGTACTTCATGGAGAAGTGGTTGCGGAAGGCGCCGAAGACCTTGCCGACGCGCGGTTCGGTGGCCAGCCGTTGGAATTCCGCGCGGTCCTGGATGAGCGCATACGGCGTTTCGCCGCCGCGCAGCGCGTTCCAATCGGCTTTGGTGATGTATTCGTATTCCTTGCCCGCCTGCGCGCCATCCGGATGGCCGGCGCCCATGATCACATCAGGTCGCACGTTGAAGAGCATGTCGTGGGTGATGTCAGTGTAGCTGTCACGCCCCACGCTGTGGGCCGCGAAGCCGGCGGGAGTGGCGTGGCTGAACGGCACGGTAGTGATGACGCCGGTCTTCATGCCGCGCTTTTGCGCAATCTCCACGATATCGGTCAGCGGTTTTTTTTGCGGGTCCACGCCGATGGCGGCGTTGTAGGTCTTCACGCCGGTGGCCAGCGCGGTGGCGGCGGCGGCGGAATCGGTGGCGTGCGTCTTCACGTAGTCTTTGTTGCCGCCCGCCCAGGTGAAGTCATACCCATGACCTTCGGACGAGTAGGTAGTGGCGTAGAGCGAATTCGCCAGCGTCTCCATCGTCATCTTCGACTTGCCGCCGAAGTGAGAGTAGTCCTGCCCGAACCGATACGCACCCGCCGCATAGACCGAATCCGGCCCCATGCCGTCGCCGATCATGATGATGACGTTCTTCGGTGCGGCAAAGGCCGCGGAGAGCAGCAGGGCGCACAGCGCCAGGAACACTACGCGGAGTGACAATGTGGTTTTCATGATCCACCCCTTTCTTACATCATTGCGCTCATCAGGAACAGTTCCGTGTGAAAAGCCAGCGCTTGCCTCACATTTTTACGCACGTTGGCAAGACCATTGGGACTGTCCCTGATGCTCTATCCTTCATCTGAGGGGAGCATCGGAGTAAGCAAGCGGTACCCCGTAGAGCAAACCGTTTTAATTATATACCCTATTCTTCCTTAGAAAACCTTCCCGGGGTTCATAATGCCTTTCGGATCGAAGACGGCTTTGATGCGGCGGTACATCTCCAGGTTTTCCGGAGGCAGCGCCAGCGGCAGGTAATCCTTCTTCAGCAGGCCAATGCCGTGCTCGCCGGAGAGGGTGCCGCCGAACTCCACCGCGGATTTGATCAGCGCTTCCGCGGCCTTTTCGATCTTCGCCATCTCCTCCGGGTCGCGCGGGTCGAAGACCAGGTTGGGGTGCAGGTTGCCGTCGCCGATGTGGCCGAAGGTGGGCAGCAGGATGCCGAACTCCTCGGAGATCTGGCGGATGCGCTGCACCATGGGCACGATGGCCCGGCGCGGCAGCGAGATATCCTCGCCCAGCTTGCTGGGCCGCAGGCGGGACAGCGAGGGGGACACCGAGCGACGCGCCTTCCACAGCCGGTCGCGGTCGTCCTGGGTGGTGGCGCGCTCAACGCTGCGGGCGCCGCCGTCCCGGCAGAGATCGGTGATGCGCGCCAGCTCCGCTTCCACGGTGGCGGCCTGGCCGTCGCATTCGATGAGGAGCAGCGCGTCGAGATCGTCCGGCAGCCCCAGTTTCGCCACCTCCTCGATGCAGCGAATGCACGAGCGGTCGATGAACTCCAGCACCGAGGGGAGGATGCCCGCGCCGAGGATGCGGGTGACGATGGCGGTGGCGTCGTCCAGCTTGGGGAACAGCGCCAGCACGGTGCCGGTCGCCGGCGGCTTCGGGATCAGCCGCATGGTGATCTGCGTGATCGCGCCCAGCGTGCCCTCGGAACCCACGAAGAGCTGTGACAGGTTGTAGCCGGTGGCGCTTTTCAGGTACTTGCCGCCGTCGCGCAGCACCTGCCCGCCGGGCAGTACGGCGTGGATGCCACGCACATACTCGCGGGTGGTGCCGTATTTCAGGCAGCGCGGCCCGCCGGCGCCGGTGCCCACGTTGCCGCCCAGCGTGCTCTGCTTCAGGCTGGCGGGGTCGGGCGGGTAAAACAGCCCGCGCTTCTCCACCATCGCCTGCAGGTCGGCGGTCACCACGCCTGGCTCCACCACCACCATCAGGCTCTCTTCATCCAGGTCGAGGACGCGGCGCATGGTGGCGAAGTTGAGCGCGATGCCCCCCTGCGGCACCGCCCCGCCCGCCAGCCCGCTGGCCGCCCCGCGCGGGAAGACCGGCACGCCGTGCTCCTGCGCCAGCCGCAGCACGGCCACCACTTCCGCCTCTTCGCGGATATTCACCACCGCATCCGGCTTCCCGGACAGCCACGTGCCGCCGTCATAGCCATACACGAGCAGCGATTCGTCATCGGTCAGCACGGAACCTTTCGGAAGCTCCGCGGTTAAAAGGTCTGTGAATGCCATGCCCCCATAATACGAGGAATGATCCTTGCTTGCAACCGCGCTGGTATTGGATTCCATGGCTTTCTCCGAGAGCAGACGACCGGCAGAATATTCACTATTACCGTGATTTCACGCTCAATAATATGAAAAAATAATCAATTTGATAGGTAGGATTTTTCGCCTCCCGAAACGGACTGCGGGCCGGCATTGCCAACCATGGCAGCAAGAATCGGTATGGTTGGTGATGGGAAGAGAGGGAGGGGAAGCATACCTGTCCAATACCCATGTTCGCCGGCTTGTAAACCTGCCGATGTACCGAGGAAAATGCAGGTTATCTATTGCCGACAACCGGGCCGGCAGGGGTGGTACGGGGTGTTAACCGATGTTTCATACCGCGCTCTACCTGGCGGAGCCAGATGGTGAGGGGGTGGAGGGGGGAGACTTTGAGGGCGAATTGGGGGAGGGTCTGGCGGGCGGACATGACGACGCGGCGGAGGGCGTAGGGGTCGTCGCGCCAGAGGGGGGCGTTTTGGAAGATCGCCACGCCGCCGAGGTAGCCGCAGTCGCGGGTGAGGCGCTTGATGCGGGGACTTAAGTCGCCGTAGGGGTAGCAGAGAAAATGCACCGGGATACCGAGGTGCTCTTCGATGGCACGCTTGCTGCCGGCGAGCTCCCGGGTAATCTCTTCGTCGGTCAGGCGGTCGAGGTGGGGGTGGGTCATGGTATGGCTGGCGATCTCCATGCCGGCGAGGCGCCACTCCGCGAGCTGCTCCCAGGAGAGCAGGCGGCAGCGGGGCTGGCCGGATTCCCATTCGTTCATGCGGCCGATCCAGTCGCTGATGACGAAGACGGTGCCTTTCATGCCGTATTCCTGCATGATCGGCAGTGCGGTTGTCAGGTTGTCTTCATAGCTGTCGTCGAAGGTGAGCACCACCGGGCGCGGGGGCAGGGGGGCGCCGTATGACAGGTGGCGATGCAACTCGGCAAGGGAGACGGCGTGGAAGCCATGGTCGCGCAGGTAGCGCATCTGCGCGGTGAATTTTTCCGGCGGCATGCTGATGCGGTCGCCGGGGATGTCGCTGACGCGGTGATACATGAGCACCGGCACCGCCCGCGAGAAGCGGAGGCAGGCGAGGAGGGCAGCGAATATTATGATGGCGGCGATGATCAGGAGATACATCAGAATTACCAATACGACTTATGAGCGAGAACGGGTGCCGTGGAGGCAGTCCCTGCGACGGGCGTTGTTCTCTTACGGCCGGGCGTTAGATTCGGGGACAGTCCCCCGAAGGGCTTCCTCGTAGACCGCTTCGATCTCATCTACCAGCCGCTCGATGCGAAAGAATTGTTCCGCCCGCATTCGCCCCTGGCGGCCCATCTCGTGTACAAGCTCCGGGTGTTGTGACAGGTGGTCGAGTCGTTCGCCCATGGCCGCATAGTCGCCTTTTGGCACCAGGTAGCCGTTGACGCCATCCTCGATCAATTCGGGTATACCGCCGACCTGGTAGCTGACCGCCGGTTTGCCGGAAGCCATCGCTTCGAGGATGACCAGTGACAGTGTCTCCCAATAGGAGGGCAAGGCCAGCACGTCCATCGCCTGGTAGATTGCCGGCATATCCATGCGGCGCCCGGTAAAGATGACGCGGTCCTGCACGCTCAGCGCGCGGGCAAGTGCCTGTATCTTACGGAGCCCGCGGCCCGCTCCGACAATCAGCGCGCGCCAGTGCCGTGCTCGCGGTCGGGTGGCAAAGATCCGCAGCAGGTCGTGATGCCCTTTCGAGTTGTTGCTGGTGACGCGCGCAGAAAGGCCAATGACGAAATGCTCCGTCGTCAAACCGAATTCGGCGCGCAGGCCGGCGTCGGGCAGATCGGGTGAAAAGACCCCGGTATCCACGCTGTTGTTGATTACGCAGAGTTTCGCCGGGTCGATCTGTATCAGCTCCAGCAGGCGGCGGCGGACATGCTCGCAGACGCAGATAATTTTGGCGCAGGAGGCAAAGGGCCGGCTGTAATTGCCGCCGATCACGGAGTGGGCGTGCACCACCCATGGCACGGTCAGTCGCTCGCAGATCGGCGCCGCGGCCATGCCGGCGGCAATGGCGTGCGCGTGCACCAGCTCAATATGCTCACGGCGGATGGCGCGCTCCAGTAGCGGCGCGGAAACGCGGGGCCCCAGCCGGACCGGTGTCCAGTAATGCGGGAAGCCGTCGGCGGCCAGCAGCTTTGCCAGCGTCCCGCCGCCGGAAGCAACGGCGACATGATGCCCCCGCGCGCGGAGCTGATGCGCCAGCGTGGTGACGTATGACTCGACGCCGCCGAGATTGAGGCGGGGTGCGACCAGCAGGATTCGACGGGATGGCAAGGCATCTCCTCCGGAGGATCACCGGATAGCAATACAGTAGCGGGGAACGGACAGCTTGTATGTGGGGCGAGGGAGACAACAGCGGGAGAGGGGGGTGTTTGTGATGATGGCCCGACAAAACCAGGCGGTAACATATCTGGAATAACGGTGGAAGGCACATTCATAGTCTGGAAGGGTGCGAGAGCCCCGCTCGAGTTTAGGCAAGCTTACCTAAATTCGAGCGGGGCTCTCGCATCCTTCCAGACTATGAATGTGCCCTCCACCGCTATTCTAGATTAGAGCGGGGCTCTCGCACCCTTCCAGACTGTGAATGTGCCTTCCACCGCTGATCAATATTCGAGCGGGGCTCTCGCACCCTTCCAGACTGAGAGTCTCGCTTCCACCGTTTGCTGATAATCGTTATCTTCCGGCTTTTCCATCGAGTGCCGCATCGACAAGCTCGCTGATGTGGTGCACGTCCCAGGTGTCCTGCTCTTCACGGCCGCCCATGAGTTGGAGGAGGCAGCCGGGGTTGGCGGTGACGACGGTTTCGGCGCCGGTTTCGCGGATGTTCTGCAGCTTGCGGGTGAGGGCGTCGTCGGAGATCTCCGGGTGGATGGCCCAGTACATGCCGGCGCTGCCGCAGCAGCGTTCCAACTCGTGCAGATCGCGGAAGCCGGGGCACATGCGGCTGAGCAGGTTGCGCGGGCCGGTGCAGATGCCCTGCGCGTGGCCGAGGTGGCAGGGGGAGTGGTAGGTGACGGGGCCGATGTCGAGCGTGACGTCGGGCATCAGCGGCTCGACGAATTCGATGAAGTCCTGCACGCGGCCGGAGAATGCCTTCGCCTTCTCGTCGTCAATCCAGTGGTCGTAATGCTTCAGCTCCGCCCCACAGGCCGCGCAGTCGGTGATGATGACGTCCAGCCCGTCGAAGCACTCCAGGTTGTGGCGCATCATCTGCCGCGCCAGGTCGAACTCGCTCAAGGAGACCTGCGGCGCGCCGCAGCAGACCACGTTTTTCGGGATCACCACTTCGTAGCCCAGGCGGGTGAGGGCGCGGATGCTTTTGCGGGTGACGTCGGCAAAGATCGTGTTCATGGCGCAGCCGAGGAAGAAGCCCACGCGCCCGCGCGTCTCGCCTACCGCCGGCACCACCTCGGGCAGGCTGTGGCGCACTGACTTGCCGGGGATTTTCGGCAGGAAGCGGTCCATGCGGCGCAGCGAGGGCAGCGGCTTCAGCAGGCCCGCCCGGCGCACCAGGTGCTGCAGGCCCGTGCGCTGGTAAAAGAGGCGCGTGGCCCCCAGGCTCGTTTCCAGCCAACCGGGATGCGCGAGCAGCGGCCCGAGCACGGCGCGTTTCAGCCAGCGCGAAAAGGTCATCCCCTGCTGCAGCGCCGCCCGCGCCTCGGTGGCAAGCTGGCCGGGGTGCATGCCGTTCGGGCAGACGCTTTCGCAGGCGCGGCAATCCAGGCAGGCGAAGAGCGCGGTGCGCAGCCGTTCCGTGTTCTGCAGCTTGTTCTCCATCAACGCGCGGATCATCTGCACACGCCCGCGCGGCGACAGGCGCTCGTCCAGTGTCGCCGAGTAGGACGGGCACGCCGGCAGACAGGTGGCGCACTTGCTGCAGACTAACAGGTTATCGTAGACCGGGCTTTCACCAGGACCGTAGGCGTATTTAATGATGGGAAGCTGCATGGCTCTAGTTTACTCTTTTTGGGCGGAAGGTTGAAGGTGGGGGAGAAATGTCAGAATCATCAGAATTCTGTGGCCCTTTCGGGGCCGAGGTTAGCATGATTCGTTTCAAAGATTGAGTATGAGTAAGAGTGTGAGATTAGTGAGTTAACCCCTTCTTGTTGCTTGTAAAATGTCCCCCGCGCGCGTATTGTATGTCTGGACGAGAATAAATGTTTGTGAATGACATTATTGGTACTCGTCGAGCAGGATGCTCAACTCGGAGGTGGTATGCACATGTTTTTCCATATGATGCGTCCGTACCCGCTGCCGTGGGGTTTTGCCGGGGTCGGCATGCAGTTCATCATGGTGTTTGCGTGGGCGCTGGTAGGCGCCGGAGCCTTTATGGTGATTCGCGATCTCATCAAGCGCGGGCAGAATGCGCCGGCGGGGCATGAATGCCGGGAATCCGGTCGCGCGACCCTCGACCGTCGCCTGGCGTCGGGTGAGATCAGCAGCGAAGAATACGACGCAATTCGACATAAGATTGAAGGATAACAAGCGGTAATGCCGTTGGAAAGCGGCGGAGTACCGCCGCTGGTAAGCAGCGGAGTACCGCTGCTGGAAAGGATAGAAGCCACATGACAACCTGGATTTGGATCGCGATTATCGCGCTGGTGATCTACATGATGTTCCGTCGCAAGAAGACGAAGGACGGCACTGGCACGATCGAGCCGCAGGAAGCGCCGCGCGAAGAAAAGGTGATTGAAGCGGAAGATATCCCGCCGCAGCCGCAGCACGCTGAAGTGACGGCGGAGCACAGCGAGGCTCCGGCAGAGGAAAATGACGAAACGAAAGCGGCGTAAGAAGCTTTGTCGAATACAACACCCGGTTCCGAGATGGAGCCGGGTGTTTTCATACGAAACCACAGAGACACAGAGGCACAGAGACAGTTACTCCGCGACCAATTTCTCCACCACCAGTTCCATCCGCATCCCACGCGAGCCTTTGACGAGGACGACGTCGCCGGGTTGCAGCGTGTTGAGAGCGGTGACGGCGGCGGTGGCGTGGGCGGGGAACCATTGCGCGCGGCTGTCATCGGCGCCGGCTACGTATTCTTTGCCCAAATCGCCCAGCGCCAGCAGCGCATCGATGCCCAGCGACATGGCGTAGCGGCCGATCTCGCGGTGGATTTCGCGCTCCGACGGCCCGAGCTCCAGCATGTCGCCGAGGATGGCTATTTTACGGTTGCCGGGCACCTGGGCGAGGAATTCCAGCGTGGCGCGCATGGCGGTGGGGTTGGCGTTGTAGGTGTCGTCGATGACGGTGAAGCCGCGCGGCGCGCGCATGGCTTGCATGCGGCCTTTCAACGGCCGGTAGGCGGCGAGGCCGGCCTGCACGTCTTCCGGTGATGCGCCGGCGGTGAGGGCGGCGGCGGCGGCAGCCAGTGCGTTCCACACCTGGTGATGGCCGGGGGCGGAGAGCGCGACGGGCAGCTCCAGGTTCGGCCCGTGCAGCGTGAAGCGGGCGCAGCCGGCGTCGGCCAGCGTCACGTCGCTGATGCGGTAGTCGCAATCCGGCGTGTCGCCGACGGTCACCACCGGTCCCTTTGCGTGTTCGCGCAGCAGCGGGAAGAAGTCGTCGCGCGCGGGGAGTACCGCGGTGCCGGCCGGCGACATTTCGTCCAGCAGCTCGGCCTTGGCCAGCGCGATCTCCTGCTGCGAACCGAGCAGCTCCAGGTGGGTGATGCCGATGTTGGTGATGATGCCGACGGTGGGGCGGGCGAGGGCGGCGAGGTAGCCGATCTGCCCGCGGCCGCGCATGCCGAACTCCAGCACGGCGGCCTTATGCGAATCATCGAGCGTGAACAGCGTCAGCGGCAGGCCGATCTCGTTGTTGAAATTCCCCTGCGACTTCAGCACCTTGCGACCCTGCTCGAGGATAGCCGCGGTCATCTCCTTGGTGGTGGTTTTGCCCGCGCTGCCGGTGATGCCGACCACCGGGATGCGGTAGCGGCGGCGGTGAAGCTGCGCGAGCTGGCCCAGGGCGTATTGCGTGTCCGTCACCTCGATGACGTACCACTCCCCGAATTTCGGCTCGCTGCGATGGGTGCCGGGCACGGCGTCCTCCACCAGCACGCCGGCGGCGCCTTTCGCCTTCGCCTGCTCGAGGAAGGTGTGCCCATCAAAGCGCTCGCCGCGGATGGCGACGAAGAGATCGCCCGGCTGCAGCGTGCGGGTATCGGTGGAGACGCCGGTGAATTCCACGGCAGGCCCGCCCATGCGCACCTGCCCGCGCGTGGCAAGAAGAACTTCGCGAACTGTGAATACGGCCATAACGATTTCTATTTTACCACGTTGACGGGTATTTCCTGCAATTTCTCATTTGACACCGCCCTGCAACCTCGGTATAATCTCAGCCGTCAAGGGCGCTTAGTTCAGTAGTAGAACACCTCGTTGACACCGAGGAGGTCATAGGTGCGATCCCTATAGCGCTCACCATATGAAATTTTACGCCTTCCGCGTTTGCGGGAGGCGTTTTTTGTTTAGTGAATGAGTGAGTAGTGAGTAGTGAGTAGTCAGTAGTAATATGAGCCGTAGGGGTTGAGGGCAGGGATGAGCAGCATGTCGGCGCCGGCAGGCGGGAGTCGGGCAATTGTTACGCGTTTGATATTGAAATAATTCACTTTCAGTGGTACGTTTAGATGTACTTTTGGAGGTGCAACTATGGGGAAGCTGGCGAATATCATTCCGGTGAGCGATCTGCGGCAAGATGCTGCAAAGGTATTGAAGAAGGTAAAAAATTCCAAGGAACCGGTCATCATTACGCAGCGGGGACGCGCGGCGGCGGTGTTGATCGGGGTGGAGGCGTACGAGCGGTCAGAGCATGATAAGGAGATTCTGCGCCTGCTGGCCATCGGAGAGCGCGAGATTGAAGCCGGTGAAGGCTTTTCGCTTGAGGACGTGATGCAGGAAGCAGACAAATTGCTGGGGGAAGATGAGCCGTGAAAGTACGCTTTACCCCCTCTGCTCGCGCACAATTCCTGGCCGCATTAGCGTATATCCGGCAAGATAACCCCCATGCCGCGCTGCAATTTCGCCAGCATGCCGAAGCCGTACTGAAACGGCTGGAAACATTTCCTGACTCCGGCCGGCTCATCCCCGAATTCCCCGATTTGCCCCATCGTGAGGTGGTGATCCCACCCTATCGCTTTTTTTATCGCGTGAAGGGTGAGATCATCTGGATCATTGCTGTCTGGCATGGCGCGCAGTTGGCGGAAGAACCACCGAGATATTAAAACTCGACCACCGGACCGGCACTACTTACTACTCACTACTGACTCAACCTCCACCACCCGCCCCGTCTCCAACGACTCGATGGCGGCGGCGATGACGCGCTGGGCGGCCAGGCCGTCGGCGCCGGAGCCGTTGATGTCTTCGGGAGAGACGCCGGCGTCGACCTGCTCGAGGAAAGCGTGCAGGCGGGCGCGGAAGGTGTCGTCGAAGTTGCTGTAGCCACCGAAGACGGGATTGGTGTAGACGGACTTCACCGCGTCGCCGGCAGGATAAAGGGTGGCTTCGCGCCACATGTCGTCCACCACCAGGCGGCCTTTGGTGCCGGCCACTTCGCAGCGCTCCATGGGGTGGCCGCGCTCGATATCGTAGCTGCTGGTGAGGTGGCCGACGGCGCCGTTGGTGAATTGCATGTTCCAGGAATTGGTGGACCACAGCTCGCGGCCGGGCGCTTTCGTGCCGAAGCACTGCACTTTCTCGATGTCACCGCAGTAGTGGCGCATCATGTCGATGGAATGCGGGTTGAGCGCCTTCATCTGGAAATAAGGCGAGCCGTATTCGCCGGGTTTGCCGATCCAGAGGGCCATGTTCACGAAGAGCAGCGGACCCAGCCGGCCTTCGTCCAGCCATTGCTTCGCCTGGTAGGCGGCGGGGGTGAAGCGGTGGTTGAAGTCCACCGCGAAGCAGCGCCGGCGCTCGCGGGCGACGCGGACCATCTCCGCAGCCTTCACGATGTCGTTGCAGATCGGCTTCTCGCACAGCACATGGCAGCCGGCCTCCAGCGCCTGCAGAGTGGGTTCGTAGTGGTCGCTGCCGTATTCATAACCGCCGGTAGCCACGCTGCAGACGTCCGGCTTCAACGCGTTGAGCATCGTTTGCGCGTCGGTGAAATACGGCACGCCCAGCCGCTCGCCCGTCGCCTTCGCCCGCTCGGGGTTGATATCGCACACGCCGGCCAGCTCCGCCAGCGGGTCCCCGTGATAAATCGTCGAATGCAAATTGCCGATCGGCCCCAACCCAATCACACATACGCGCAGCATAATATTCTCCACATTGTCTCGGGGACTGACCCCGGATTTTTACACGTGACCAATTCTCCACCCGGCTGAGGGTCAGTCCCCACGTATAGGTAAGCTTCCCTGTCCGTGGGGACTGACCCTCGAACGGGCTTGGTTTTTTCCAGCCGGGCGTCAGTTTCGGGGTCAGTCCCCGGGCTGTCACCCTTCGTACAACGCAGACCGCGGGAAGAAGTCGAAGTCGTACTGGCCTTCGGCGGTTTTCCAGCGGCCGATGGATTCCGGGCGCACTTCGATTTTCTTCAACTTAAAGCCGAGGAAGCCCTGCAGGCGCTGCAGCGTTTCTCGCTGTTTCAGTACGAAATCCTCGAAGCGCACATCGATGCGGTGGGCGGGGGAGGGTACCGCCTGCATTAGATCGTATTGATACTTCCAACTGATCGCCCGGCGCAGGCGCAGGTCGTCCGTCTTGTTATACGGGATGCCGAAGTTGGACAGGTCGTCGGTGACGTGGCTGCCGAGGATGCAGTCGCGCGGGTCGCGCATCCAGTAGATGTAATGGATATCCGGGAACATGCGGCGGATCCACGGCCAGGCCAGCGTGGTCTCCGGGATCTTCCAGCCGCGCCGTCCGGCGTCGCTGCTCAGCACGCTGGACAGGTATGATTCGATGAGCCGGGTGAAGGCGGGATCGATGGGCATGGTGTGCAGGCGGCTGAAATCCCACTCCAGCCCGCCCTTGTATTCCACGTAGTGCGCCAGCACGCGGCAGGCTTCATACATATCGTCCGGCGGAACCAAATCCCCCGAGACGTTCAACTTGGCGCCCATGTAGACGCCGCTTTCACTCAAGGTATGAGACATGGCGCGGGTGCCGGAGTGGCCGCGGCCGATGACGGTGATTAACAATGGATTCTCCCGTGTTTCGGAGTGAGTAGTAAGTAGTTTGTAGTGCTGGTCGGTGGTCGAGTAGGCAGGTGAGCCTTTTCGTACCTTTCCGCAGTTCTCGCGCCGTATCGAGACCACCGCTTTAACAGGAAAGCCTCGCGTGAACGGGCGCTAGAGAGAGGTGGTCTCGATACGGCACGAAAGCTGCGGAAAGAACCGGAAAGCTTTCTTGCCTACTCGACCACCGAACCGGGCGCTATTTATTTCTCACTACTACTCACTACTTACAACTTCGCCGCGCCCCGCTGGGTCCGCAGCTCCTGCAGGTTCTTGGCGGCGTCGGGCGAGCCGATGTGCATGGTGGTATACGCCTCTTCCGAGCTGGTAAAGGGACGACCCTGGCCGTTCCAGTTCATGTTGGTATACATCGGGTTGGTGCGGCCGGTTTCCTTCTCGCGCTTGGCGATGTGCGCCTGCATGCGTCCCTCGAGGAACTTCACCACTTCCGGCTCCTGCTCGGCCACGTTGTTGTTCTCTTCGGGGTCTTTGAGCAGGTTGTAGAGCTCGATCTCCGGCTTGAAGTGAAAATCCGGCTCCAGTGCGTGCATGTATTTCCACTCCGGCGTGCGCCAGCCGTGCTTGCGCATCCAGGTGGCCTCGGTGATGTAGAATTCGGATTCCGGCTCGCGGAACTCACCGCGGAAGTACGGGCTCAGGCTGCGGCCGTCGTACTTGATGCCGGTGTCGATGCCCATCAGGTCGAGGATGGTGGGCGTGGTGTCCTTCTGCTGCACGATGTCGGAGAACATCGCGCCGGACGGCACCTTGCCCGGCCAGACGAAGGCCAGCGGCACGTGCAGCGTGTTGTCGTAGATGCCGTGGTGGTCGTACCAGCAGGCGTGATCGTGCAGCGTCTCGCCGTGGTCGGAGGTGATGACGACCAGCGTATCCTCTTCCAGGCCCAGCGATGACAGCGTGGCGAAGATATTGGCGATGCAAGCGTCCATGTAGGCGATGGCTCCATCGTACTGCGCGATGATGTAGTCCTTGTCGGTGCAGGTGGGCGGGAACCAGCTTGCGAAGTAGTCGCAGAACGGCTTGAAGTTATACACCTCTTCGAGCGAGGTGTTGCGCGGATCGCTCTCGTCGCCATCGTAGAATATGCGCTCGGAGGGGCGCGGCGGCAGGTATGGCGAGTGCGGGTGCGTGTGGCGCAGGAAGAGGAAGAACGGCTTGTCTTCGCCGGCCAGCCGCTTCATCTCGGGAATGGTCACCTCGTTCAGGTTCTCCGCCTTCGGGCTGCGCCCGGTGTCCCAGGAGCCCCAGCCGCTGAAGTCCAGGTAGTTCTGGAAGCCGCGGGAGGCCGGGTTGCCGCTGAAGCCCACGCAGGTGGTGTTGTACCCTTCGCCGCCGAGGATCTCGGACAGCGTGCGCAGCTCGGGCCGCAGCCCGCCTTCATGGCGCAGGGCGACCACGTCCATGCTGAAGCAATCCAGCCCGGTGAACATGGAGGTGTAGCCCGGCGTGGTGGGAATGTGCGGGCTGTAGCACGAGTCGAACGCCGTGCCCCAGGAGATGAACTCATCCAGGTGCGGCGTGGTGAGCCGGGGATAACCGTACAGGCTCATATGGTCGGCCCGCAGGCTGTCGATGCCGAGCAGCAACAGGTTCGGCTTGCGTTTGGTTGCCATGTAAATCTCCTTGGAGCGCGGACCTGTGAGTCCGCGCGTATAGTCAATTCGCGCGGACTCAGAGGTCCGCGCTCCCAATATTGATGCGCCTGCCTTGTTCGGCTGAATCGTAGCAGGCCAATGTCATGCGTAATACGTCTCGCCCTTCCTCCGCGGTGGCAATGGGCGGGCGCGTTCCATGCAGGAATTCGGCGAGGGGGGCGGCGAGTCCTGCGATGCGCTGGCCTTGCCCGGTAATGTCAGGCAGGTCGCTGACCGTCCACTGGCCCTCCTCCTGCAGGTACCATTTGAGCTGGATGCCGCCGGCCGGGCGCGGCGCCATGGTGCTGGGCAGGTCGCCGTAATTGCCGATGATGACGCCCTTTTCGCAGATCACCTCGGCGGTGTTCTCTCCGGCAACGGCAGTGAATGTGCAGGACACTTCGCCGAAGGTGCCGTCCGCGTAGCGATAGATGGCGATGCCGTTGTCATTCGGGATGGCCGGGTTGAGCAGCGAGCCCAGCTCCGCCGTCACGCTGGCCGGCATGCCCAGCATCCAGTACATGTAATCGATGGCATGGGAGGCGTCATCGGCGAAGATGTCACGGTTCAGCGCCGGATTGACGTGCCAGGCATTTTGGAAGTCCGGCCAGAGCTGCGTGGGCAGGCAGTGCCGGCGGCGCACCATGAAGACGCGGCCGAAGCGCCCGCTCGCCAGCAGCTCTTTGATCTGCAGGTTGTGCGGGTCCACGCGCATCTGCCAGGCCAACGTGAAGGGCACGCCCGCCCGCTTCACGGCGGCCACGATGCGGTCGGCATCCTCCAGCGTCAGCGCCATCGGCTTCTGCAGCACGATGGCCTTGCCCGCCGCTGCCGCCTGCTCCACCATGTCGGCATGGTAGGCGGTCTCCGCGCCGATGATGACAGCATCGATATTGCCCTGCAGCAATGCCTCCACCGACGGCGCGATGTCGATCTCGAACTGCTTCCCGTTGCTCTCCGCGCGGGCGGCGTCATGATCCCAGCCGGCGACGGGGCGGACGCCCAGCTCCGGCTGCTCGCGCCAGCGCGTGCAATACATGCCCACGTGCCCATGGGCGAAACCGAGAATGCCGACATTGATAGGCATACATTACCAGCACTTTCTCATAAAACAGACAAGCCCGTTCGTAGTAAGCCACGCAGCAAAGCGGAGTGGCTTCGTCTATAGGTAAGCTTTCCTGAACCCGAAGCCACTCCGCTGCGGCTGCGTGGCTTACTACGTACGGGTTTTCCTAGATTCGTTCCGTCGCCGGATCGCCATGGATCGGGGGCAGCGGGTGCGGGCGAACCAGTTCGCCGCCTTCTTCGTAAGACTCGATCACGGCCTGGATGTATTCCAGGGTGGCGAGGGCGTCGCGGCCGGAGGCGCGGATGTGCTCGCGCGGCACGCCGTTGGTCACGTCCTCCATGTAGGCGTGGATGCGGCTGGGGAAGGTGGCGCCGAAATCCGTGATGCCGGTGTCCATCACTTCCGGCTCCGGGCGTCCGCCGAGTCCATACGATTCGCCGGGCTTGGGCGACGGCCAGTAGGTGAGCTTTTCGGTGCAGTTCTCGATGGCGAAGCAGCCCTTGCTGCCGGAGACTTCGCAGCTCCACCAGCCGCCCAGGCCCCACGGCGCGTCGCCGCGCTGGCTGAGCAGATAGCCCACGGTGTCGTTGGCGAACTTCACATGCACGCTATTCACCGACAGCAGCAGGTCGCCCTTGTTCTTGCGGAAACCGGGTTTGGTGGAGAAGGTCTGCACATGGGTGATGTCGCCGCAGAAGAAGCGCATCACGCTGAAGGGGTGGGTCAGGAAGGCCTTCATGTGCGCGTAAGGCTGGTTGAAGCGCGGGGACGGGTTGAAGCCGTAGGTCTCTTCTCCGCCGTTGAAGCCCATCTTGAACATGAGGTAAACCAGCTCGCCGATCATGCCGTCGGCCATATACTGCTTGGCGCGGGCGGCGGTGTCGGTGAAGTAGTGGTTCAGGTTGCAGCCGAGATAGAGCTTTTTCGCGGCGGCGTAGGCGACCATCTCGCGCGCCTCTTCGACGCGGTTGGAGAGCGGCTTTTCGCAGAGCACGTGCTTGCCTGCCGCCAGCGCTTCCATGGCGGGCTCGTAGTGCCAGCTACCGTTCTCGTAGCCGCCGGTGGTGACGTCGACGATGTCCAGGTCTTCGTTCGCCAGCATATCCTGCAGGCTGTAATAGGCCTTCACGCCCAGGCGCTCGGCAGTGGCGTCCGCCTTCTCCTTCACCACGTCGCACACAGCGACCAGGTCGGAGAGTTCATCATCTTTATGACAGTTGGCATGGCTGTTGCCGATGCCACTCAAACCGACGATACCGACTTTCAGTGCCATGATGGTTCCTTTCGATTGGAAGAATGGAAGGGAGGAAGGTTGGAAGATTAGGATTTTACCCAATCCCTCATCCTTTGTCCCCACATTGTTTCATGCTTATTGATGATAGCGCCCGGTACGGTGGTCGAGTAGGCAGGGGAGCCTCTTCGCATCTTTCCACAGCTCCCGCGCCGAATCGAGACCACCTCTGCGGCGGTACTCTGCCGCATCTCCTATAGCGCCCGTTCCCGCGAGGCTTACCTGTCAACGCGGTGGTCTCGATACGGCGCGGGAGCTGTGGAAAGATGCGAAGAGGCTCCCCTGCCTACTCGACCACCGTACCGGGCGCTATGCTTTATAACTTAAATACAACGTGACGTACCCTTGCCCCTAACCCCTATCTTGCTCCGCACGCTTGCAGGCACGCTTGCATATGCCCGCGGGATTCGGCGGCGATGATGCAACAGGCTTCCAGCGGGTATTCCTTCGCGCCGATGATCTCCAGGTCCACCGGGCCGGTATAGCCGTTGTCGTGCAGCACGCGGATGTAACCGAGCAGGTCGATGTCGCCGCGGCCGTTGGCCTGCATCTCCGGCTTGCCGGGGTTCTGCTGGCGGCCTTTGCAGTCGCGAATGTGAATGTGTTTGACGCGGGACACGACCGCACGCAGGGCGTCAACGGGATTCTCACCGGCGCGGTGGATGTGCGAGGGGTCCATGTCGATGCCGAAGTTCGGCGAGGTGACCGCCTCCATCAGGCGCAGCGTGGTGGGCGTGTTGTAAATGGCGGCGCCGACGTGCGCCTTCACGCAGAGGGTCACGCCGTATTTGCCCGCCATGTCCGCCAGCTTGCCCAGCGAGTCGATGGACTGCTGCAGCGTCTCCTCGTCGTCCGACTTGCCGCCGGGACCGCAGTTGATGATGGGAATGCCGATCTCCACCGCGGCCTGGAAGGCAGCCTCCATGATCGAGGGGTCCTGCGAGGGCTGTTCCATCGCCAGCAACTCGAGATTGTACTCAACGGCGAGCCGTTTGATTTCCGCGGCCACTTCCTGCCAGCGATCGATCACCAGGTGCTCGCTCATGCCGCCGATAGCCGACAGCTCGATGCCGTCGTATCCGGACAGCGCCAGGTATTTGAAGGCGGTCTCCATGTCGTAGCCGCCGAAGAGGACGGAATTGGCGCCAAGCTTCATTGTTGTCTCCTTGGAAGAATGGAAGATTGGATAGTTGGAAGATTGGTATTGGACTGATCAGGTGTATAATTCAGTCTTCCTATCTTCCATCCTTCCATTCTTCCAACGTTCATCACTGTCCTTGATTATACGGCGTGCAAGCGAAAAAACCTTGAAAATCCGGCCAATGATTAGCATTATCGGGACAGATATTTGTGGCACGGTTACCCGGGGTACAGCCACGCATTTTCCGGCTAAATGCGAGGACACTCAGGTTGGATGAGTGCGGGTAGAAGGCGGGAACGAGATGGGAAGCAGGGGAAAATGCGGACAGTCCCCCTTGACGTCTTCCGCCTTGACCCTTGCCGGGGCAAACGCGTACTATCTGGACATGGTCGCGCCGCGGGTGATCGAGCTGTCGCATTTTCAGGACGGCATGGCGCTGCATGTGATGCACATTCAGCACCATGCCGACGCGCGGCCGCACACCCACGACTTTTCCGAGCTGGTGATCGTACTGGGTGGGTCGGGGGTGCACATGTCGCCGGCGGGAGATTACCCGATTGTGGCCGGCGACGCCTTCGTGCTGCATGGCCGGCAGGCGCACGGCTACCGGAACACCGCCGACCTGGAGCTGGTGAACATCCTCTTCCGGCTGGACGAACTGGGCATCCCGCTGCAGGACATCCTCTCGCTGCCCGGCTACCACGCGCTGTTCACGCTGGAGCCGCTGTTTCGCCAGCGCGATAAGTTCGAGAGCCGGCTGCGGCTGGCGCCGGATGAGCTGCAGCACGTCGCCGAGCTGGTGAACCGGATGAAGCGCGAATCGGAAGGCCGCGCCGCCGGCTGGCGATTCGCCACCGTGGCCTGTTTCATGCTGTTGATGGGCGATCTCTGCCGGTATTATTCGCACGCGGAGTATGCGGCAGCGCAACCGCTGCTGCGCCTGGGCCGGGTGCTCGGTCACCTCGAGCAGCAGTATCGGGACCCGATTACACTGGATGAGCTGGCAGAGGTGGGCGAGATGTCCCGCCGCACCCTCACGCGCGAGTTCCGCCGGGCGCTGGGCTGCTCGCCCATCGAATACCTGATCCGCCTGCGCATCAACCACGCCGTCACCCTCATGCAGGAAGGCGACGCCGGCGTCACCGACATTGCCTTCGAAGTGGGCTTCGGCGACAGCAACTACTTCGCCCGCCAGTTCCGCGCTATCATGGGCTGCAGCCCGCGGGATTTCCGGCGAAGGACGGCGGCGGCAAAGGTGGGGATCTAGAAACCGCAGATTACGCTCAGGGACTGTCCCGGGCCCGCAGGACCAGCTGCCGCTCGCCTTCCTCAATCATCGCTTGTATAACCACGGGACTGTCCCCCCTCGTGCGTGAGGCTAGCCTATTCACGAGGGGGGACAGTCCCGTGGTTATGAGAACAGATATTGAGGGAGGCGAGCGGCAGCTGGTCCTGCGGGCCCGGGACAGTCCCTGAGCTATTCGAACAAGCTACGCTCGGTGAAGTAATCCCAGACCTTCTCGACGAGTTGCTCGACGGTTGCTTCCGCGGTTTCCAGGCGCAAGTCGGGGACTTCCGGCGCTTCATACGGGGCGGAGATGCCGGTGAAGTCGGGGATCTGGCCGGCGCGGGCTTTCTGGTAGAGGCCTTTGGGGTCGCGGCGCTCGCACTCTTCCAGGGAGGCGTCGACCAGCGTTTCGATGAAGCGGTCATTGCCGATGATCCGGCGGGCCTGCGCGCGGTCTTCGCGATACGGGGAGATGAACGAGGTGATGACGATCAAGCCGGCCTCGTTGAAGAGCTTGGCCACCTCGGCGACGCGGCGGATGTTCTCGGCGCGGTCTTCCGGCGAGAAGCCCAGGTCGCGATTGAGGCCGTGGCGGATGTTGTCGCCGTCCAGCACCACGCAGGCATGGCCGGCGGCGATGAGGCGTTGCTCCAGCGCGTAGGCCAGCGTGGATTTCCCCGAGCCGCTGAGGCCGGTGAGCCAGAGCGTGACCGGTTGTTGATCCAGCACCTTTGCGCGCTGCTCGACGGTGACTTTACCGGCATGGCGAACGATATTGGCCCGCGGCGCCTCGTAGGAGTGACTGCGGTCGATGATCATGCCGGCGGCGGCGGTGAAATTGGTGACCGGGTCGATGAGGATGAAGCTGCCGGTCTGGCGGTTGCTCTCGTATTCGTCACAGAGCAGTGGGCGGAATAACTGCAGGCGCACGCGGCCGATGTCGTTGAGCTGCAGCGTCTCCGCCGGCTGGCGGTGCAGCGTGTTGGGGTCGATGCGGAACTTCAGCTCCTCGCATTGCCCGCGCACCAGGCCGGTGGTGTGCTTGATCATGTACGGGGTGTTCAGGCGCAACGGCGTACGGTCGATCCACACCAGCAGCGCTTCCAGCCCGTTGGCGACCCACGGCAGGTTGGCCGGGTGGACGATCATGTCGCCGCGGCTGATGTCCAGCTCATCTTCCAGGCAGAGGGTGACGGACTGCGGCGGGAAGGCGTGATCCAGCTCCCCGCTGGGGCCGAGGATGCGCGACACGCGGCTGGTGCGGCCGGAGGGCAGCACGGTAATTTCATCGCCCACGCGCACCACGCCCGACGCCACCGCGCCGCAGTAGCCGCGGAAATTGCCGTCCGGGCGCAGCACGTATTGCACCGGGAAGCGCAGGTCGATCAGGTTGTTGTCGCTGGCGGTGTGCACCGTCTCCAGGTGCGACAACAGCGTCGGCCCGTCGTACCAGGGCATGTGCGCGCTGTGGTGCACCACGTTGTCGCCCTTCAGCGCGGAGATGGGGATGAAGGTGACGTCATGGGTGCGCAGCCTGGCGGTGAACTCGCTGTATTCGTCGCGGATCGCCTCGTAGGCGTCCCGCGAGTAATCGACGAGATCCATCTTATTGATGGCGACGACCTGGTGCGGGATACCGAGCAGCGAGGCGATGAAGCCGTGACGCTTGGATTGTGTCACCACGCCGTTGCGGGCGTCGATGAGAACGACGGCCAGGTTGGCGGTAGAGGCGCCGGTGACCATGTTGCGCGTGTATTGCTCGTGCCCCGGGGTGTCGGCGATGATGAAGCGGCGGCGCGGGGTGGCGAAGTGGCGGTAGGCGACGTCGATGGTGATGCGCTGCTCGCGCTCCGCCTTCAAGCCGTCGGTGACCAGCGCGTAGTCGATGTCCGTCTGCCCGCTCTTCCGCGACGCATTTTCCACCGCCGCCAGCGTGTCTTCGTAAATCGACTTGGAATCATGCAGCAGCCGCCCGATCAGCGTGGATTTTCCATCATCCACGCTGCCCGCGGTGGTGAAGCGCAGCAGGTCGGCGCGCTCGGCTTGATGCAAGAGGTCTTCAAGGTTCATCAGAAATACCCCTCGCGTTTCTTCTGTTCCATGGAGCTGTCCTGATCGTGATCGATGACGCGGGTGATGCGCTCGGAATTGCGGGCGGTGAACATCTCCTCGATGATCTCCACCAGCGTGGTGGCGGTGGAGCGGATGGCGCCGGTGCAGGGGTAGCAGCCCAGCGTGCGGCAGCGGCAGACCACCGTCTCCGGCGTTTCGCCGGGGCGCAGGCGCGTGCCTTCGTAGACCGGGATCAACTGCTCCTCGCGCACCACTACCCGGCGCGGGGCGGCAAAATACATCGGCACCACCGGGATCTTCTCGCGGTGGATATACAGCCACACGTCCAGCTCGGTCCAGTTGGAGAGCGGGAAGACGCGGATGCTTTCGCCCTTGTTGATGCGGGCGTTATACAGGCTCCACAGCTCCGGGCGCTGGTTCTTCGGGTCCCACTGGCCGTGCGTGTCGCGGAACGAATAGACCCGTTCCTTCGCGCGCGATTTTTCCTCGTCCCGCCGCGCGCCGCCGAAAGCCGCGTCGTACCCGCCTTCGCGAAGAGCATTGAGCAGGGCTTGCGTCTTCAACTGCCCGCAGCACTTCACCGTGCCCAGGTCCCACGGGTTGACGCCTTGCGCGATGGCTTCTTCATGCCGGTACACGCGCAAATCAGCGCCGATCTCGCGGCAGAAGTTATCGCGGAACTCGTACATCTCGGGGAACTTGTAGCCGGTATCCACGTGCAGCAGGGGAAAGGGAATGTTGCCCGGCGCGAAAGCCTTCTGTGCCAGCCGCACCATCACCGAGGAGTCCTTGCCCACCGAATAGAGCATGGCCGGCCGCTCAAACTCCGCGGCCACTTCGCGCATGATGTGGATGCTCTCCGCTTCGAGCATCTCCAGATTGGACAGGTGTAGTTTTTCCATGGATTACGAACCGGCGTAGATTGTAGCAGGTTTTCGATTATGCAGCGAGGGGTGTTGAAAGATGGGAGGGCGAGCGTCCCCGCGAGCCGCGATCATGCGCCCGTCCCCGAATCTAGCGCCTTTTGAATCCGGTTCTCGAATGGCGCTAGATTCGGGGACGGGCGCATGATCGCGGCTCGCGGGGACGCTCGCCCTCCCATCTTTCCATCTAACAATATTGCATTGAATTCAAAATTGACACCTGCCGATAATGGTCTTATACTTACCGGCAATGCTTATCTCAATGCATATCGAGGCTGAGCACGTGACCACTACCCGGTGGCGATAGCGCATCCGGGAACTTCCACACGCCTTTTTGACCCTCTCCCGGATGCGGGAGAGGGTTTTTTGTTATCAATTGAACGGAGGAAACGACCATGTCTGAACGGGTAAAAGTGAGCGACAACGAAGACGCATCGCGTACGCTGCTGTCCTGGCTGAAGCAGTATCACAAGGAGCTGGCGAAGTCGGCGGTGGCGGTGAAGGTGGGGGAGAATTACCTGGACCTGACCGCGGCGCTGCCGGTGGGGCAGGAGATCGAGGTGATCACCGGCAGCGATCCGGTGGGGCTGGAGATCATCCGCCACTCGACGTCCCACCTGATGGCGCAGGCGGTGCTGCGGCTGTTCCCGGACGCCAAGCCGACCATCGGCCCGGCGATCGAGAACGGGTTCTACTACGACTTTGCCACCACCCGCCCGTTCACCGAGGAGGATCTGGTCAAAATCGAGGAGGAGATGCAGAAGCTGGTCAAGCAGAACATCCCCGTCTCGCGCGAGGAGGTGAGCCGCGAGGAATGCATCGCCACCTACCGCGACCTGGGCAACCCGTTCAAAACCGAGGTGCTGGAGGAGATCCCGCAGCCGGAGGTGACGGTGTACCGCCAGGGCGAGTTCTTCGACCTCTGCCGCGGCCCGCATGTGATAAGCACGGGTCGGCTGGGCGCGTTCAAGCTGCTGTCGGTGGCGGGGGCATACTGGCGCGGCGATGAGAAGCGGCCGATGCTGCAGCGCATCTACGGCACCGCCTTCGCGACGAAGGAGGAGCTGGATGCCTTCCTGGCCATGCGCGAAGAGGCGAAGCGGCGTGACCACCGCAAGCTGGGGCGCGAGCTGGGGCTGTTCATGATCTCGCCGGAGGTGGGCGCGGGCCTGCCGCTGTGGCTGCCGAAGGGCGCCATCGTGCGCAACGCGCTGGAGACCTTCCTGAAGGGCGAGTTGATCAAGCGCGGCTACCAGCCGGTTTACACGCCGCACATCGGCAAGCTGGACCTGTACCGCACCTCCGGGCACTATCCGTATTACAAGGAGAGCCAGTTCCCGCCGATTTTCTTCGGTGAGGAGCAGGGCGTGGCGGAGGGGCAGGAGGAAGGCTACCTGTTGAAGCCGATGAACTGCCCGCATCACATCATCATTTATAAGTCGGAGATGCGCAGCTACCGCGACCTGCCGCTGCGGCTGGCGGAGTTCGGCACGGTGTACCGCTTCGAGCAGAGCGGCGAGCTGGGCGGGCTGACGCGCGTGCGCGGCTTCACCCAGGAC
>Ga0172369_10000483_pt1 | contig 59317 bp, 57 predicted proteins | sample LakKiv25m_FD_114539 | JGI IMG/M metagenome (GOLD analysis project Ga0172369, IMG submission 114539) | Freshwater microbial communities from Kabuno Bay, South-Kivu, Congo - kab_022012_11.25m | ecosystem: Environmental > Aquatic > Freshwater > Lake | place: Democratic Republic of the Congo...
GCGCATAGAATCAGGCGGAAATGAGAAACCGCTTCTTTCTGGACCCTCAACCTGCCCCCGCCAAATTAACCTTTTGTTTTGTTCTTTAGAGAGCCGTCATCGGCTCTCTTTTTTTTATGCCTTGCTTCTCCCTCTCCCTTTGGGAGAGGGCTGGGTGAGGGAGAGACAACATGATAAAACTTCCCGGCTTAATTGACCCTCACGTCCACGTTCGCGAACCCGGACAAACCCACAAAGAAGATTGGGACACCGCGACTCAAGCGGCCCTTGCCGGTGGCGTGACGATGATCCTGGCCATGCCCAACACTAAGCCGCCGATATTCGATAATTCGACTCTTGATCTTGCGTTGACTGCCGCAAAGCAAAAAGTACGTTGTGACTACGCCCAATTCATCGGCGCGGGACCAGATAACGCCGAGATGGCCGCATCCCTAGCAGATAAAGCCGCTGGCTTGAAAATGTATCTCGACTCAACCTTCGGCCAACTCCGCCTTGATGATATGACTCTCTGGATGCCGCACTTCGAGAAGTACCCGAAGCAATATCCCATCGTCGTACACTCCGAGAGCCGAAGCATGGCCGCCGCGATTTTATTTGCCGCAATTTATGACCGGCCCGTCCACATCGCACATATTTCATTGAAGGAAGAAGTCCTGCTTATCAAAGCCGCCAAAGAACGCGGAATCAAAGTGACGTGTGAAGTCTGTCCGCATCATTTGTTTTTGACAAAACCCTCACCCCCATCCCCTCTCCCGAATCCGGGAGATCGCGAAGCATCCCGTAGCGTAGCAGAGGGAGGGCGAAGGGATGAGAGCAGACTCGAAGTCCGCCCGCGCCTCGCCACACAAAAAGATGTTGACGCTCTTTGGCAAAACATGGACGTGATCGACTGCTTTGCCACAGACCACGCTCCGCACACGCTTGAAGAAAAAGCTTCCGACAATCCCCCACCTGGATTTCCTGGACTGGAAACTTTATTGCCATTATTGTTGACCGCCGTGGACGACGGACGATTGACCATTGACGATATCATTCAAAAATCCGTCATCAACCCGCGCAAAATATTCAATCTTCCCGAACAGCCTGAAACTTTTGTCGAAGTGGACGAAGACGCCGAATACGAAATCCATGCCGCTGAAATGTTCTCTCGCTGCGGTTGGACTCCGTTCGAGGGCTGGAAGGTGAAGGGACGCGTCCGCAAAGTTGTCTTGCGCAGTAAAACCGCCTTTGAAGATGGAAAAATTTTAGTCGAAGCAGGCTACGGCAAAAACATTCGTGAATAAATCATGAGACCATCTACCCTTCCCTTTATCCTGCAAGCCCTGCTGGCCGCAATATTTTTCGGGGCGAGCGCACCCATTGCAAAATTACTGCTGGGTGACAATATCGCGCCAATCTTCCTCGCGGCGTTTTTGTATCTTGGGAGCGGGACAGGGATTTCTCTGGTCAAGTTGACTCAACGGATGCGCTCCAAGGAAGTGGAAGCAAGCATCAAACCCCCGGATATAAAATGGCTGGCAGGCGCGGTGATCGCTGGCGGAATCCTCGCGCCAATCATTTTGATGATCAGTTTACAGAACACATCCGCTTCCATGGCTTCGTTATTGTTAAATTTTGAAGGCGTGGGGACAACGCTTATCGCCTTATTGTTTTTCAAAGAAGCAATCGGCCGTCGCGCATGGACTGCAATTATCGTTATCACATTGGCAAGCATTTTCCTTTCCACCAATTTCAAAAGCGGATTTGGACTCTCGCTCGGCGCACTGGGAATCATCCTCGCTTGTATGCTTTGGGGGCTGGACAACAATTTCACGCGAAACATCTCTGGCAAAGACCCGCTTGCCATCGTGGCGTGGAAGGGATTGGTTGCGGGCACGTTTTCGTTTTTCCTTGCGTTTTTTCTTGGGGATCAAATACCATCTTTGAAGAGTATCCTTGGCATTTTGGTTTTGGGATTTGTCAGCTATGGATTGAGCACGATGCTGTTCATCCGCTCCATGCGTGGACTGGGAGCTGCGCGCACCAGCGCGTTATATGGCACGGCTCCACTGGCAGGAGTGTTGCTTTCGATTGTTATCTTTAGAGAATTACCTTCGTTCCTATTTATCATCGCCACGATTTTGATGATCGGCGGCGCATTGCTGCTGATCAACGAAGGACATTCTCATTCGCACGTGCATACAGTTTTATTTCACGAACACAGTCATTCACATAAAGACCCTTATCACAGCCATGCTGACGCGAACGCGGACGAAGTCCACTCACATGAGCATGAACATCCCGCCGAGGAACATGCGCACGATCATATGCCCGATATCCATCACAGGCATGAGCATGAGGATTAATATGTCATTGCGAGGAGCGAACAGTAGTGAGCGACGAAGCAATCCCCAACACAATACGGAGATTGCTTCGGGCGGGAGAACACCACCCTCGCAATGACGGACACAACTCAAGGAGACTAAATTATGCCAACTCAATCTTCATCCCCTCACCTGCCTTTCGGCGAGAACAAACAGGCCGACTGGTATGGCAAGGACATTCTGTCCGTCAAGCAGTTCAGCCGCGGCGACTTGGAGTACATCTTCGGCGTGGCGCACGAGATGCGCGGCATGGTCGAGCGCGTCGGCACGTTCGACCTGTTGAAAGGCAAGATTCTGGCGAATCTGTTCTATGAGCCGTCCACACGTACCTCGTCGTCGTTCACTGCCGCGATGGAGCGACTCGGCGGCTCGGTCATCCCGATCAACGAAGTAAAGTATTCGTCCGTGACGAAAGGCGAGAGCCTGCCCGATACCGTCCGCACATTGGAAAGTTACGCCGACGTAATCGTCCTTCGTCATCCAGAAACGGGTTCGGCGGCGATTGCGGCCCAGGCGGCGCGCAAGCCTGTCATCAACGCGGGCGATGGCATCGGCGAACATCCAACGCAGGCTTTGCTGGATACGTTCACCATTTTCGAGGAACTGGGCGCGGGGCGCATTGACGGATTGATCGTGACCATGCTTGGCGATTTGAAATATGGCCGTACCGTCCATTCGTTGGCGCGTTTGCTTTCGCTCTACAAGGTCAAACTCAATTACGTTTCGCCCGATATTTTACGAATGCCCAAAGAGGTGATGGACGAAGTCGCCGAGAAGGGCATCCCACATGCCGAGTTCAGCTCGTTGGAAAAAGTTTTGCCCGAAACTGATGTGCTCTATGTTACTCGCGTACAAAAGGAAAGATTTGAAGACCCCGCTGATTATGAAAAGGTCAAAGGCGCGTATGTGATTGATCCCAAGGTGATGAAAACCGCCAAAAAGGATATGATTGTCATGCACCCCTTACCGCGCGTCGGAGAGATCAGCACCGACTTCGACGACGATCCGCGTGCCGCGTACTTCCGCCAGATGGAGTATGGGTTATATGTGAGAATGGCGTTGCTGGCGATGGTGTTGGGCAAAGCCTAAGAACATTTCAGGTGTCAAGTATCAGGTGTCAGGTTTTACTTGACACTTGGCGCCTCGCACATGACACTGGAGAAACATGGAAACTTTCTTTTCTTTTTTGGAAAAACGCGTCGATGACTGTTCCTCGCTTGTATGCATTGGCCTCGACCCGCACATTCCCGACCTCAACGAACCCATTGCCGCCTCTGCCCGCGACTTCTGCCTTAATCTCGTTAAACAGACCGCTCCCTACGCCGCGGCCTTCAAACCCAACGCAGCTTTCTTCGAAGTCTTCGGCGCGGACGGTTGGACCGCACTCAAACAAGTCATTGAAGCCATACAGGAAGAATCGAATCGACTCGGTTCGATGATTCCTGTCATCTTCGATGCCAAGCGCGGCGATATTGCTTCCACCGCCGAAGCCTATGCCAAATCCGCATTTGAGACTCTCGGCGCGCATTGCATTACGTTGAGTCCTTATCTCGGCAAAGACTCGATTGAGCCATTTATTCAGAACCAGGAAAAAGGTGTGTTCATTTTGTGCAAAACATCCAATTCAAGTTCGGGTGACTTGCAAAATATCGTTCTCGCTGATGGCGATTTGCTTTACGAACATGTTGCCAAACTCGCCCAATCCTGGAATACCAAAAACAATATTGGTCTCGTGGTTGGGGCAACTCACGTGGACGCAATGAAACGCGTCCGCGCCGCCGCGCCCGACTTGTGGTTCCTTGCCCCCGGCATTGGTGCGCAAGGCGGAGAATTAGAATCAGCGTTGAAAGCCGGATTAAGAAAAGACGGCAAGGGAATATTATTGCCAATCTCGCGTGCCATTTCACGCGCCGAGAGTCCCGCCAAAACCGCGGCTGAACTGCGTGACCAGATCGTGAATATCAAAAGAGATTTGAATCGCGAAGTGCGCTAAGCTTGCAATAAGCAACAAGACTTTCTAAGTCCAGAGAATGAACCGCGAAGCTCGCCAAGAGCGCAAAGATTTCCTTTTCTTGGCGGTGAAAAATGATGAAGATTAAAGTTCTATGCGGACTTTAAAAAAGCCCACAATACCATGGCCAAGAAAACGCAAAAAAGAATCTCTGTGGTTTAATTGACCAGTCCGACCAATTAGACTTGCAAGACTTGGAGACCAACATGCCACAAGCCACTTTCCACTTTCCGCGCGGATTCTTATGGGGCACAGCCACGGCATCCCATCAAGTCGAAGGCAACAACACAAACAATAACTGGTGGAAGTGGGAACAGGAAGGCCACACGGACGGCACATCCGGTTTGGCCTGCGACTGGTGGGGCGGACGCTGGCGCGAAGATTTTGACCGCGCCGCCGAAGCGGGACAGAACGCGCATCGCTTCTCGGTTGAATGGAGTCGCATCCAACCCACGCCGGAAAAATGTGATGAAGATGCCTTGGAGAAATATCGCGCCATGCTGCGCGGATTGCGCGAGCGCGGCATGACCGCCATGGTCACCCTGCATCATTTCACCGATCCGCTCTGGCTGGCAGAAAAAGGCAGTTGGGAAACGGAAGCCGTTGTCCCGTTGTTCGAACGCTTCGTCCGCAAAACGGTGGGCGCGCTCAAGGAATACGTCGCACTGTGGTGCACGATCAACGAGCCGAACGTCTACGCCTTGAGCGGATATGCCAACGGTGCATTCCCGCCTGCCATGAATGACATCAAGCGCGCCGCAATGGTTGAAGCCAACATGGTGCGAGCGCATGCCGCTGCCTATCGCGCCATCCATGAGATCCAACCTGAAGCGCGCGTCGGTTATGCTTTGCATTACCGCCCGATGGTGGCAAAAAACAAATGGTCGCCGCTCGATGCGCTGATGCGGAACATCCGCTACGAAGGCATCAACATGGCATTCCCATCTGCGATCAGCACTGGCGTATTGAAGTCGCCGGTTGGCAATCACAAAATTCCTGAAGCTAAAGACACGCAAGATTATCTCGGCCTCAATTATTATTCACAGGATACGATCTCTTTCAACATTCGCAACAGTAAGGAATTGTTCACACAAAGTGGATTCCCCGATGATGCGGATTTCAGTGATACGAAGTTCCTTGCCAACATCCCCCAAGGATTTTATGATTCGATCAAGTGGGCCGTGCGAACTTATCCGAACACACCGATCATCGTCACTGAGAACGGCGTCGAATGTGCCGACGATCATCTGCGCCCGCGTTATCTCGCCCAACACGTTCATCAGATGTGGCGCGCTGTGAATTTCAACTGGCCGGTCAAGGGCTATTTCCACTGGTCGCTGGTGGATAACTTCGAATGGGAGCGCGGCTGGACTCAACGCTTCGGACTCTGGGAACTCAACGTTGAGACTCAGAAGCGCACCAAGCGTCCCAGCGCGGACCTGTATGCGGCCATCTGCAAAGAGAACGGACTCTCGTCTGACATGGTGCAAAAGTATTGCCCCGAAATGATGGAAAAGATTTTCCCAAGTTAATTTGCAGGGGCGGATCGCGATCCGTCCCTGCATGTTTCATGAACCTTTCCCCATCTTTCATTACCACAATCCAAAATACTTTTGGCGACCAGGGCCGCCTCTGGCTTGACCGTTTACCAGATCTCGTTTCAGAGGCATCGCGCCATTGGCAGTTGACCGCCGTTGAACCCGTCCTGAATCTTTCTTACAACTTTGTTGCCTTTGCTAACCGTGGCGATGAACAAGTTGTTTTGAAGATCGGCGTACCGAACCGCGAACTCGTCAGCGAGATGAACGCGCTTAAATTCTTTAACGGAAATGGCACCGTCCGCTTGCTGGAGGCAGACGAGGAAAATGCCGCATTCCTGATGGAAAGAATCAAGCCGGGCGAAATGCTCTCTGCACTTGAAGACGACGAGCAAGCCACGCACATCGCCGCAGATGTGATGTTGAAATTATGGCGGTCTTTGGGGTCCAGTGGCTTGCCATTGGATGCCGAACAGCAAGCTGTTCGACTCCAGAAGTTCATCAAATTGACGGATTGGTTCGCTGAATTAAAAAAACTTCGTCCCGCATTCAATGGCGGGACGGGACCTTTCCCCGAAAAAATAATTGCGCGTGCTGAAGAAACTTTGCCGCGCCTGTTTGCTGAGTCAAGCCCGCCGCGTTTGATCCACGGAGATTTGCATCACTTCAACATTTTATCGTTCGAGCGCGGCACGCAGCCGCCCGGCTGGCTAGCGATTGACCCAAAGGGCGTGATCGGACCTCCAGAATATGAGGTGAGGCCGTTCCTCATCAACCCGATGCCAAACTTTTTAAACGGGAGCAATCCTCAGGTCCAGACAGAGAGGCGAATCGCGATCCTGTCGGAACGATTGGGATTCGCGCGTCAGAGTTTGCGAGATTGGGGATTATGTCATGCCATCCTGTCTGCATGGTGGGACATGACACCGGACGGAATAGGCGGGGAATATTCCATTCATTGCGCGGAAGTCTTTGCAAAGATCAAATTTTAATAACGCAGATCAACCACCGCTTTATCCTTGAGCACGTCTGAAACAAAACGCTGATGCTGGGGAGCATTTCCGTCCACCTGCCATTGGCCCACGAAGACTTTGCCGCGCCTGAATATTTTTCGTTCGCGAACAAACAGGCGATGGTTCCTGAAAATATCTTCGATACCTTCGATCTTTTTTAGTTGGGTACAGGTGATTTCATAAGTCAGCGTTTCGCGGGCGTTCGCTTCCACAAAACGGGCAACGTAGGAAAACAGCCAAAGCACAAAAACCACCAGCCCTGCCACTGTCAAAGCCATTCCAAACTCGCCGAAGCCGATAGCCATTCCGACCGCCGCCGCCACCCACACAGATGAAGCCGTGGTCAGGCCGCGAATCCGCCCGCCGGATAAAATAATGACGCCCGCGCCCAGGAAACCGATGCCGGAAACGATGTTGGCCGAGATGCGGTTGTCGCCGGTTTGATTGGAGAGAATGGTGAACAAAGTCGAGCCGACGGTGATGAGGCTGATGGTCCGCAGGCCAGCCGATTTGTTGTGCCATTCGCGCTCGATGCCGATAATGGCGCCGACGAAGATCGCCACCACCAGTTTAATCAGATCCTGCTGTGAAAATGTCATAGTGCCTCCCACGAGATTGTAACAAAAAACAGCCTCCTATTGCGGAGGCTGTTTTTTGTAAATCTATTCTGACTACTTGTCAAGGAAAAGAAACACCGCGGTGGCAATAGCAACGAGGGCATTCAGCCAAGGCATAGAAGCAGCCGCGGGGATGAAGGCAGCCAGACCAAATAATAGGAAAAACACGATCATTAACCACGTGGAAATCTTGGACGGCATTTTCATTTGACACTCTCCTTTGATAACATGGGGTTTGACTGTCCATCAAAATCGGACAGTTCTAGCATATGAAACCCTGTCGGGTTTGAGGAGATACGCGGCGTGGTACAATTTTTGCGGTTCCAGAACTGCCCGCCGTAATCATCTGACGGCGTTTCCTTTTTCTCAGGACAAACTACCGGGTAAGTTGCGAAACTCGACATTACTCGCAAACGTAAATACTGGTAAACAAATCCTCTCATGACCACTCTCACTTCTTCGGCGGAATTCACTCTCACTCGCCGGGCATCTGACAGAACGAACGGTCCGGCGCGTTGGGTCTGGTCACATGCCGTGCGCTATTGGCCGATCCTTGTGATGCTGGTCATTGGTGCCATCGGTAACGCCGCACTTGCGGCGGTTGTCCCAGTGCTGGTGGGCAATGCCTTCAACGACATGCTTCAGAAGAATCCGGATGTAAGGATTCTCATCCCGCTCGCACTGATTTTGGGCGGCTCGCAGATCGTGCGCGGCGTTTTGCAATTCGGGCGCAACTTCGGTGCGGAACTGATGGCGCAAAAAATAGAGCGCGACATCCGCGATGAGCTGTATGTTTCCCTGCTCGGAAAAAGCATGACCTTCCACAATCTCCAGCCCGTCGGCGACACGATGGCGCGCGCCACGAACGACGTGCGCGAAGTCAATTTCATGTTCAGCCCGGGCGTCAACCTGGTAATCGGCTCCATGTTGTTCATGATCATTCCTTTATTTATTGTTCCACAATACAATCCTGCGCTTTTGCTGACGCCGGTCTTATTCGCACTTGGATATTTCTATTCGTTGTGGCGATATCTCAAAACCATGTCGCCTGTGACTGACAAAGTACGGGAAAGTTTCGGCAGGATGAACACGCATCTTTCCGAGGCGCTTGATGGAGTGGAGATCATGAAAGGCGCGGCTCAGGAAGATGCCGAGATTGAAACCTTCGTTACTAATGCGCGCCGGGTGCGGGACGCTTTTGTTCGTCAGGGAGATATCGAAGCCCGCTTCCTTCCGAACCTTTTGCTGGGACTCGCTTATGCCGGAGGCCTTTTCCACGCCCTCATGCTTTTTCGCGCCGGCCTGATCAATACGGGTGCAGTGATCGCATACTTTGGGTTGCTGCGCATGTTGGAATTTCCAACATACACTTCATCGTTTGCGTACACACAGCTTTCGCTTGGAATTTCCGGAGCGCGTCGCATTCTGGAATTGATCAATCGTGAGACCAATCTTGACCAAAACGCATCCGGCCGGATCTCGAGCCTGCGCGGCGAAATTGAATTTCGCGATGTCACGTTTCAATACCCCGGCGGCGATGCTGTTTTGCAGAATATCTCCTTCAGGGTCAAACCGGGACAAACCATTGCTATTGTCGGTCAGACGGGGGCGGGAAAAACATCACTCGTCAAACTCATTAATCGCACCTATGATTCTACAAACGGCAAGACTCTTGTGGATGGCGTGAATGTCCGCGATTGGAATCTCGCATCCCTTCGATCACAAATTTCTATGATCGAGCAGGATATTTTTCTTTTCTCACGTTCGATTGCCGATAACATCGCCTTTGGAAAACCGGGCGCAACGCGGGAAGAAGTCATCGCGGCCGCGCAAGCCGCGCAAGCGGATGAATTTATCCAGACTTTTGAAAACAGTTATGATACAGTGATCGGTGAACGCGGCGTGACACTCTCCGGCGGACAGCGTCAACGTCTGGCGTTGGCAAGGGCCTTTTTAACGGATCCCCGCATCCTGATCCTGGATGATTCGACCAGCGCAATTGATTCTGCTACGGAGGATAAAATCCAGCGCGCCATCGCCAACGCGGCCAAAGGTCGCACAACAATTCTCATCACGCATCGCCTGTCGCAGATCCGCTGGGCAGATTTGATCATCGTGCTTCGAGGTGGAAAAATCGCGGCGATGGGAAGCCACGAGGAATTGATGAAAACTTCAGAAGCATATAGTCGCATCTTCAGAGACTGATCACTGATTACTGGACACTGGATACTGAATTATGGGATTCTTCGCAGGACTCAATACAGAAAAATACGACCGCCAATATTCCGACCGCCAACTGGTTTCTGGAATTGTCGGTTATTTCAAGCCGCAATCAAAGCGCCTGGCATGGATTTATGTTCTGATCGCCGTCATTGCAGTGATTGCCGCTGCTCTGCCTGTAATCGTAAGCAGAATTGTTGATTGGTTAAAGAGTGAGCCGCTGGTGCAGTCAATTGTGCTGGCCGGGCTGGTGCTTGCAGTCATTGGCATTGCAACCTGGGCGTTGAACTGGGCGCGTCGCAGTCTGGTGATCCGGGCTGTCGGTGATGTGGTGTTGGCGCTTCGCACTAGAGCTTTTGACGCGGCGGCGGAACATGATCTCTCGTTCTATGACCAGTTCTCATCTGGCAGAATCGTTTCGCGCATTACATCCGACACCAATGACTTCGGCCAACTGGTTGTGATCGTGACCGATGTCGCTTCGCAATTGATCACGGCCATCATCCTGGGCGTGGTGATGTTCAACACGGAATGGCACATGGCGCTCATCATGTTTTCCTTTGCGCCGTTCATGTTGCTGCTGACGACTGCCTATCGCAACCTGGCACGCCGTGTCACGCGCACGGGTATGCAGGCCATGGCGGAAGTTAATCAGGCCATCAAGGAAACGGTCAGCGGCATCTCGATTGCGAAAAACTTTCGGCAGGAAGAAAGTATCTTTGGTACATTTGATTCTGCGAACCAACAATCTTACCGGGTCAATGTTCAGCGCGGATTTGTGCTGTCGCTTGTTTTTCCAACGCTCAATGCGGTCGCCGGTTTTTTTGTCGCGATTCTGGTCTATGCCGGGGGAGTGAATATCGTGAACGGCATTGTCACCGCAGGCGCGTGGTATCTTTTTATTCTCAGCCTCGACAGTTTTGTGAATCCCATTTCGAATATTTCCGCGTTCTGGGCACAAATCCAGCAGGGACTATCCGCCGCGGAACGCGTTTTCGCTTTGATCGATGCGGACCCGAACGTTGTCCAGGAAGAGACGCGGGATGTTCCCCGTTTAAAGGGCGAGGTCTGCTTCGAGCATCTTAATTTCCGTTACACAGATAAAGAACCGATCCTTTCGGACTTCAACCTGTGTGTCCAACCCGGAGAGAATCTGGCGCTGGTAGGACACACCGGCGCGGGCAAATCTTCGATTGCAAAGTTGATCGCACGCTTCTACGAATTTCAGGAAGGCGGTCTGAAGATCGATGGCATGGACATCCGCACGTTTGATCTTCAACAATACCGCAAACAACTCGGCATCGTTTCGCAAGTGCCATTCCTTTTTTCAGGAACGGTAGCGCAAAATATCCGTTACGCCGTGCCTGACGTGAGCGAGGCCGAAATGTTGGAAATGGCAAAGCGCATCGGGGACGGCGAATGGCTGGAAACTCTGCCAGACGGCCTGCACACGGAAGTCGGCGAGCGCGGCAACCAGCTCTCGATGGGACAGCGTCAGCTCGTGGCGTTGATGCGAGTCCTCGTTCAGCGGCCCGCCATTTTTATTTTGGATGAAGCGACTGCCAGCATTGATCCGTTTACCGAGTGGCAGATCCAGCAGGCGTTGAACCTGATCCTTGAAAACGCCACCAGTATTTTGATTGCACATCGCTTGTCCACGGTCAAGGCTGCTGATAGAATTGTTGTGATGGAAAAAGGCCGGTTGATCCAGGAAGGTAATCACGAATCTTTGCTCGCACAAGGCGGGCATTATGCTACACTCTATAATACTTATTTCCGGCATCAAAGCCTGGCTTATGTGGAGCAGGCAAGAACACTGATCGATAACTAAATCGAGGTCAATTAGGCTTGAATAGTTTTTTTGAATTTCTCCACACCCTTGTACTTTACATCAAAAGCGGACAGTTGCCTCAGGTAGGGATTTGGACATACATTTTGCTGGGAGCGCTGGTCGCAGTGGAAGGCCCGATCGCAACTTTGCTCGGAGCCGCGGCGGCCTCCGCCGGTTTGATGCGTCCCTGGTCTGTTTTCTTTGCCGCGGCATTAGGCAATCTCACAGCGGATACACTTTGGTATTCGCTCGGATACATGGGACGTATCGAATGGCTTTTCCATTTTGGGAAACGGCTGGGATTGCGGCGCGAACTGCTCGAGCATCTGAAACATAACATGGAAAAGCACGCCACCAAAGTTTTGTTTCTTGCCAAACTGACGGTCAGCTTTGTGATCCCATCTCTCATCACAGCCGGATTATTGCGCCTGCCTTTGAGACGCTGGTTCCCGGCGCTCATCGCCGCTGAAACGCTCTGGACCGGTTCACTGGTGCTGATCGGATATTACACAACCGAAGCCATCAAACGTGTTGAACGAGGCGTTGAATACGCCGCCCTGACGGCTTCGCTTCTGTTTGTGATTTTTCTGATCGTTGCAGGCCGCCGCCTGATTAAAGAGTGGGATAAAGACGACACGGAAACAGTCTCCAACAAATCTTGATTTCACCGGAAACCTTCCATGCGCATTTTGATCTGTGGCACCACCTATCATCCCGCCTTGAACGGACAGGCGATCTTCACAGTTAATTTAGCGGAAGGGTTGGCAAAACAGGGACATGAAGTTGTGGCGGTGTATCCATCAGAGGAGGAAAAATCTTACGACAGAGTCCGCAACGGGGTCCGGCTGGAAACGATTGGTTCACTCAGCTTATCTTTTTTGCATCCCGATTCGTTCGTGCCCCTTCCATCACGCAAAAGAATCCGCCAAATATTGGATGACTTCAAACCAGACATCGTTCATATTCAGGATCATTATCCGCTCTGCCGTTCGATGGTAATCGAATCAAAAAAGCGAAAACTCAAAGTTGCGGGGACAAATCATTTCATGCCGGAAAATCTGGCGCCTTATATTCCCGGTCTGTCAAAGATCAAACCGCTTTACAACTGGATTCTCTGGAAATGGATGCTGGAAGTCTATAACCGCGTGGATGTTGTCACCACGCAGTCACGCATCGCGGCGGATATTGTCCGCGCACAGGGATTGCGTGTGCTGGTCTTTCCCGCTTCCTGCGGCATCGACCTGAGCCGATTTCATCCCGATCCTTCCGTCGACCGTTTGGCCTGCCGCGCGCGTTATGGGCTTGACCCTCACCGGACGATTTTTCTCTTCGTCGGCCGCGTGGACAAAGAGAAGCGGGTCGATGTGCTTTTGCACGCCTTCCAATATATTAAACGCGATGATATTCAACTGGTCATTGCCGGAAGCGGTGCGGCTTTGAACGATTATCAAGTGCTGGCAAAAAGTTTAAATCTTGGCGACAAGGTACGCTTCACTGGCTTCATCCATGAGAACCTGCATGTCCTGCTGAACAGCGCGGATATTTTCACCATGCCAAGTGAAGCGGAATTATTGAGCATCGCCTCGCTGGAAGCCATGGCTTGCGGACGTCCCGTTTTGCTGGCGGATGCGGTCGCGCTTCCTGATCTGGTTGCACAGGGAGTCAACGGCTACTTATTCAAGCCTGGCAATTCACAAGACGCGGCGCACTACATGGAATTGCTGGCAAGTCAGCCCGAACGGTGGGAAGAGATGGGTAAAGCCAGCGTTGAAAAAGCGCAATATCACAGCCTTGAAAACACAATTAAGCGATACGAAGCTTTGTACATGGATACTTTGGAAAAAACTTCATGAACAATTCATGAAGTTTTTTTGTGAGTTTCTATCCCAGAAAAGCAATCACCAGAATTCCGACGAAGATCAAAGCCGCGCCGGTGAGCCGCGTCCGTCCCAGTTTCTCACCGAGAAATTGCCAGCCCGCGAACGCCCCCATTACCACACTGACTTCGCGCACCGCGCCCGCATAACTAACTTTGGCGAGGCTGTACGCCCACAACGCCAGCAAATACGCCAGGATGCTCAACGCGCCGATTACCATCAGCCGCAAACGATGAGTGACCAGTTCTTCCTTTAACATCATCCAGCCATAACGCCGCACAACGAACGGAGTCATAAATGCAGGCGCGATGAAAAGGATCAGCACCGCATATGGAAACGGCGCAGTGTGTTTGACCGCCGCGCCATCAATGGTCGAATAAATCGAAATCGAGAAGGCAATTAATAACGCCAGCAGAACGCCGTGCAAATGCGGCTTGCTATGAGCTTGAAAATAACTGCTTCCGCCGACCACCAACAGGCCCAGAATAATGATAAGCAATCCAATCACGCCGCCGGTCGTTAATTTCTCGTGCAAAAACAAAACCGACCAAATGGCGATCATCGCCGGGGCCGATCCGCGTGCCATCGGATAGACGAGGGAAAAATCCGCGTCGTTGTAGGCGGCTGAGAGAGCGATGTAATACACGATCTCGAACACGACGCTGATCAGCAATAAATGCCAGATTTCCTGGGCGGGCAGACCAGTGAAAAACAAGGCTGGCAGAAATAAACTTGAGCCGATCAGCATGGCCCACCAGATGGCTATATATTTTTCTCCGGCCTGCTTCAAAAGCAAATTCCAGCTTGTATGCAGAATGGCGGAGAAAAACAAGAGTCCAATCGCGGCAAGAGGCATTAGATGGCCGCGTCCTGACTTAGATAATTACGAATGGAAACCGCCGTGTAAGAATCTATATCCAATTCTCCCAATGCTTTTTGCGGATCCATCCAGATGAAATCTTCCGCTTCATCGTTCAACACAACTTCGCCTTCGTCCATTCTGGCTGTGAAATCTAAAAAGATGAAATGACGCGGCTTCCAGAATTGCTCATCATAGATACATTCCTGCCAGCACAAAAAATCGACATCGCGAATCTCAAGGCCAGTTTCCTCTTTGGCCTCGCGTCGCGCCGCCTCGACAGCGGACTCACCCAACTCAATGTGTCCGCCAGGCATGCCGTATTTGTCGTGCCACTTATGTGTCTTCACCAAAAACAATTCGCCATTTGGATTGAAGATCAAAATTCCAACAGTTGGTTCAGGAAAAAGTTGTTCGGCCATGAAATCCTTATTTGCAATAATTTACGAGAATTATTTATCCAAAGCTCGGCAATTATAGTCTGTTAAAACAAAAGCCTGAGACGTTTTGTCTCAGGCCAACAAAGAAAAGTTTATCTTTAAAATAATGGAATTCGCGTCCCATTTATTTTTTGCGCTTCATCGGAACAAAGATACAACATCGAAGCGACAATTTCATCCGGTGTGGTGCCTTTGCCTTTATTTTCAACATCGATGGATTTGACCTGAATAATATTAGCCGTCACATTTGATTCTTTTAATTCCGCGGCCAAATTCAAGACCAGATTTTCCTGCGCGGCTTTGGCGGCGGTATAAGCGCTAGCTTTGCCAAGTGGATTTGTGGCCGTGGAAGCAGAGACCACGATCACGCGCCCCCATCTGTTCGCGGCCAGGCGTGGACCGAAAGCTTGAAAGAGATGAAACGTCGTCCACACATGCTGGCCGAGCATGGACTCAAAATCATCAGCTGAAGATTCAGCGATGGTCTTGCCGCCCGTCCAGCCGCCGACAAGGTGGATCAGGCCGTCGACCCGGCCAAATTTAACGGTGGCCGCTTCGGCGGCGGAACGAACTGAATCTGATTTGCGGAGATCAGCCGCGAGAGTCAGAATCCGCTTGGCGGGCAAGTCCAATTCGCGGACGAGGAAATCCAATTTATTTTGATCGTGGCCCAACAAAACCAATGATGCACCGCGTTCGGCAAATTCACGCGCGGCAAATTTTCCGGTCGCGCCTGTCACGCCGGTGATGATAAAGACCCGTCCGTCCAACATATTTATTCTCACACATCTTCTTCGAGCAAACGAATTTGCTCGATACTCATACCTTGAATGATCGGTCGGTCGGTTTGTTCTTCGAGATGTTCCCTGCCGCTGAAGTCGATCCAATGGCCGGACTTGGCGGCCTTGGTCTGTAGATAAAAACGATTGTGATCGTTGGGCTGCATGATGTGTGGAATGCGTCCACTGACCTTGATGCCGTATTCAGTGAGTTGCTGGATTTTTTTGGGATTGTTGGTAATAAGCTGAACCGAATTGATCTTGAGCGACATCAACATATGCGCAGCCACCGCGTAATCGCGCTCGTCATCGCGGAATCCAAGTGCGAGATTTGCTTCGACGGTATCCATGCCTGCATCCTGTAAACTGTAGGCGCGTATCTTGTTTGCCAAGCCAATGCCGCGGCCTTCCTGGCGCAGATAAAGCACCATGCCTTTATCCATCTGTCCGATCATCTTAAGCGCGGCTTCGAGTTGGTCACGGCAATCACAACGCAATGAGCCGATCACATCGCCAGTTAAACATTCCGAATGCAAACGCACCGGCACATCTTCCGCGCCGATCACGTCGCCTTTGGTAATGGCAACGTGTTCCTTGCCATCCTGATTGTTCTCGAAAGCCACGATGTGAAAATCGCCAAAGCGCGATGGCAGTTCCGCCATCGCCACTACCCTCACGCAAATTTTATTTTTGCCAATGCCCTCACAATTGTGGTTTTCATTCTCAGCCAGGATGAATTCCATTTGTTCGTGCATACTTGTCGTTGTCATTTCGACCTCTCTAATTTGTATTGTAGCACCACGCCGCCATCTTCCCATGACTCGACGTTTACCAGCTTCAATGGGATGGCTGCGCTTCTTACCAGACCTGAACCGGCAGCCGTTGTCGGAGCCTTTTCCCCGCCGAAGATCATCGGCGCAACGAAGATCGTGAGTTCATCTACCAGGCCGAGACGGAGTAATTCAAAATTGAGCGTCGCGCCGCCCTCGACCATCAGACGATTGATGCCTATATCTTTTAACGTCTCCAGCATCGAATTCAGATTTACGCGTTTTTCCTGATGAATAAAAACTTCCGCGCCATGCGAGCGGAGCATGTCCAGTTGAGTCTCATCCGTCAGCGCGGTGGTGAACAAAATAATTCGGGCGGGGCCAGCATTCAGAAAATTGGAATCAGGCTTGAGTTCTAGTCGCGGCGAGACGCTCACTTTGGCGGGATTCGCCGGAAGTCTACGTGCGAGGCGTTCGTTTCTCAATGCCTCAGATTTAATCGTTAGCTTCGGGTCTTCGTCATGCAGAGTCCGCCCGCCGACCATAACCGCGTCGGCTTCGGCGCGCAATTTGTCCACGCGCTCTTTATCGCGCGCCGACGAGATGGTCGCGCCGCGTCGTTGAAATGTGTCTATCTTTCCATCGGCGGTCGCGGCGACATTAATATGAACATAAGGGCGATCCATGATTCAAGTATCACGTTTTATGCTTCAAATTTCAAGTGCCAATACATGAAATTTGAAAGATCGGCTTTACCCGATTCTTACCGAACGCATCGAGATCGAACCGCCCATTACTTTTTCGGTAAAGAACGAGATCGACTCATTCTCGTCTTTAAGGGCAAGGCTATAGAGCAACGGCAGATAATGTTCCGCTGAGTTGATTGCCAGCGCCGCGGCCTGATCGCCTTTTTCAAAATGGACGATGGGATCATGTTCATTTTGCGTGATCCAGTTGGCAATGCGCTGATCAAACTCAACCGCCCAGTTGTATGCCGTGTCATCGAAGCGTGCCATCCGCAAATTGTGAACGATGTTTCCGCTTCCGATGATGAGCACGTTTTCTTCGCGCAGGGCTTTCAACTGCTGGCCGAGCTCATAATGTTTTTGCGGTTCGATGTTCGCGTCCAGCGACATTTGAATCACGGGCACGTCCGCCTTTGGGAACATACGCTTGAGCACCGTCCACGTGCCGTGATCGAGTCCCCACTCAAGATCAGGTTTGACCTCGGTGTTCCTGATGATGCGACGGACCTGTTCAGCGAGATCGGGCGAACCAGGCGCGTCGTAGCGGATTTCGTACATCTCCGGCGGGAAGCCGTAAAAATCATAAATGGTGCGCGGCTTGTCCATGGCCGTGACCAGCGTGCCGCGCGTCACCCAATGGGCCGATATGCACAAAATCGCCTTCGGTTTCGGCAGGGATTTCCCGGTCACATCCCAGGCGCGCGAGAATTCATTGTCTTCCATCACGTTCATCGGGTTGCCGTGACCAACAAATAAGACCGGCATTTTTTCTGACATGGTTGCCTCTTTTTATTGTCTGTAACCTCTTTAGTGCCCTTCAGGGCACGGTGGTAAAAACCACCGCCTTTAGGCGCATAATCTTTCAGGCGGCTTGTCCGCCGCAACACAATCTATCGGCTAAGGCCGATAGTAGTTGAGTTAGTAATTGGGACAACGTGATTACAAAGCCTTCAGTGCTAATTCAGCCGCGGCGATGGTAGCGTCAATCACTTCATCCGAGTGCACAATTGAAATAAATTCTGCTTCGAATTGCGATGGTGCCAAGTAGACTCCATTCTCCAGCATCTTTTGGAAGAATTTCCCGAAGCGGATTTTATCCGCTATTTTGGCAGTTGACCAATCTCTGGGCTTGGTTTCGCTAAAGAAGATTGTCCGCATCGTTCCGACCCGCGTCTGGCTGATCGCAGCCCCAGCCTTTCGCGCCGCTGATTCGATTCCCGCGTCCAACTGACGGCCGCGCGCTTCCATTCCATCCCAAACCTTTTGATCGCGAATTAAATCCAACGCGGCAATGCCTGCTGCCATCGCCAACGGATTCCCTGAAAGCGTCCCAGCCTGATAGACTGGTCCAGAAGGCGCGACCATTTGCATGATCTCGCGCCTGCCGCCATATGCGCCGACAGGCAATCCCCCACCGATAACCTTGCCAAGTGTGGTCAAATCAGGTTTGATGTTATACAACGTCTGTGCGCCGCCTTTATGAATGCGGAAACCTGTCATCACTTCATCGAAAATCAGGATTGTTCCTTCGCGGGTAGTGATGGCACGCAGGCCTTCAAGAAATCCTGGCACTGGCGGCACGACTCCCATGTTCCCTGCAACAGGTTCCACAATAACCGCCGCAATTTGATCGGGATATTTTTTAAATAATGCTTCGACAGAATCAAGGTCGTTGTAAATTGCAACCAGCGTATCTTTAACTGTATTCGCAGGCACACCGGGAGAATCGGGCAAACCCAATGTTGCTACACCCGAACCTGCCTGCACCAACAGCATATCCGCATGGCCGTGATAACAACCCTCGAATTTGATGATCTTGTCGCGTTTGGTGTAGGCGCGCGCCAGCCGCAATGCAGACATGGTCGCTTCAGTGCCCGAATTGACGAAGCGGATCATTTCAATGTTGGGCATGAAGTCAATGATTCTTTTCGCCAAATCAATTTCAAGCGGACTCGGCGCGCCATAAGATGTCCCTTTGATCGCGGCTTGTTGAATGGCTTGGACAACTTTCGGATGAGCATGTCCCGTGATGAGCGGTCCCCATGATAAAACGTAATCAATGTAGCGATTACCATCCACATCGTAAAGATATGGACCCTCGCCGCGATCTATGAAGAGCGGTTGTCCACCTACCGCCTTGAAGGCGCGTACGGGTGAATTCACGCCACCTGGAAATACAGTTTGTGCTTCCTGAAATAATGAAATTGATTTATCAATATTCATGATTGCTCCAGAAGATTAGTTTGAAGGCTGTAATGTTTCCACATTTGAACGCGCAGACTTGAGAACGCGTTCCACTGCGAGTTCGCCAGAATGAATACAATCGGGGATGCCAATTCCACGATAGCCATTGCCTGCCAATGCGAGGCCTGGATATTTCTCGAGCGCGGACTCGATCTGTATCAATTTTTCGGGATGGCCGAGGTTATATTGCGGCATGGCCTTTTCCCACATAAATACACGCGAGAGAATCGGCTCAACATTGATGCCCAAAGTTAAATTCAATTCTTCTTTGGCAAGTTCAAGCAGATCGTTTTCGTTCCATGGAATATCCTGACCAGCGCGGCCAACGAAGACGCGGATGAGGGCGTAACCATCTGGTGCGCGGTGCGGGAACTTTGTAGATGTCCACGTGCAAGCGAGAGCGCGGCGTCCCTCGCGGCGCGGGATAACGTAACCGTATCCGTCGAGCGGACGCGGCAGATCACTCTGTCGATACGCGAGGGACACGGTGGCGGTCGAGGCGTAGGGGATGCTCTGTAAAACGGAGGCAAGCGAATGATCGAATGAAGCGAGCAGAGTCCCGCTGACAGGCACGGGAGTTGCTAATATAACGGAATCAGAATCAAGGCTTGAACCATCTTCCAATTCCACTTGATACTGTAATTGGTGATTGTTAATTTGCGTCACGCGAGTGTTGAACCGCAAATTGATTTTTGATTTTAGATTTTCAATCAACGCTTCGACAATTTCTGCAAGACCAGTTGTCGGCGTGAGAAATGCGGAACGCGAACCTTGAACGGATTTGCCGTTCGATTGTTTTCGCATTTGCAGCGCACCGCGCGCGAGACTTCCATGTTTGAGTTCAAAGTCGCGCAAATATGGAAATGTGGATGCGAGACTCAGCGCGTCGCCGTCGCCCGCGTAGATGCCAGACATGAGCGGCTCGATAAGATTCTCATATGCTTCTCGTCCAAGCCGACGGCTGACAAACGCTCCGAGAGATTCATCGCCGTTGACAGATTTCGCGGGCAAAAGAAAATCCATTCCCATGCGCGCTTTGCCAAACCACGAAACGAGGTGCGATTTGAGAATCGCTTCGACATTAGTTGGAATCATCATCGCTAAACCATCGGGCAACGGAAGCAGGCGACCTTTATTGAGAACGTAAGTGCTGCGTTGATTCGGATTCGTGCCATGCAGGCGTTCGCCGAGTCCAAGTTCCTTGCAGAGTGCAGTGGCATAAGGTTTGGTTGCGAGGAAGGTATCAGGCCCGCCCTCGATGATGAATTGATCATCGTCAAACACAGCGCGGTCGGTGGTGATCTTTCCGCCCCAACGGTTGGATGATTCGATCAGGGTGATCTGCGCATCCGGTATTTTCTTTGTTGCATAATAAGCGGCAGATAAACCTGCAATACCGCCGCCAATGATAACGATGTGATTCATAACCAGTTTGATTCCTTTGCTTTTGCGCGGACCAATTGAGCCAGCCCGTTAATCATGTCCGATGCGGTGTCGAGCATTTCAATTCGTTCAAGATGAATGCCCAAACTTTTTGCCAGGTTTTGATAAACGATGTCCACGTCGTAAAGGATTTCGACGTGTTCGCAAACAAAGCCAATCGGGCAAAGCAAAATATTTTTCTTGCCTTCGGATGCAAGGCGTTTGATGGCTTCGCCTGCGTCAGGTCCGAGCCAAGGGTCGGTGGAGATGGCGGCAGATTGAAACGCAAATTCATGTGGACGCGCGCCGAGTCGTTGCGTGACTGCTTCAACGGTTTCGTGAAGTTGCGCGGGATACGGGTCGTTCCATTCGAGAATCTTTTGCGGCAAACTATGCGCGGTGAAAATAATCGGAACGTTAGCGCGAACATCGGCAGGGAAACATTGAAGCGCGGCGCGGACGCGGTCGGCGAGGGCATCGAGGTAGCCGTCTCGCAAATGCCAATCTTCGATGTGCAGAAAATTTATCGGTGAATCGGCTTCTTCGATTTTTTTGTAATACGCGCCGATGCTCATGCGCGAATAATGCGGAGCCATGACCAATCCAACCGCGCGGTTGATTCCTTGCTTCTGCATTTCATTCAATGTGTCTTGAATATATGGATGCCAATGGCGCATCCCGATAAAGGCTTTGAAATCTTTACTTGAAATATTCAACGCGGATTCGAGCGCGTCGGCTTGCGCCTGCGTCTGTTCGCGGATGGGGGAGCGCCCGCCGATTTCACGGTAACGTTCGCGGACTTCCTGAATGATTTCGGGCGCGGTAGGACGATATCCGCGTACATCCATTAAGTAAGGTTCAACTTCGTCAATATTATCTGGCCCACCGTAGGTCATTACCAATAAGCCGATCATAAGTGCGGCGCTCTCCATTTTTTGATAATCGATTCAAACGGCAGTTTGATCTTGTTTTCATTAAAGGGAAACCAGCCAATTTCTGTGCGGACGGCTTGCTCTTTCAGTTCGGTCGAACCCCAGACAAAGGTCGCACCCAGGACGCCGATGATGACAGAGAACCAATCGTTCTGTATGAACAGCGATGCAAGAATAATAAAGATGCCCAATGTCATCATGTACGGCCAGCATAGATAGCTGAAATATCTTTCGCCGCGAATCACAAGGGGAAAGCCAAGGCCGATGATAAATAGGGTTGCAAGACCTGTGAGAAAGCCAAAGTAATTCATGAAAACCTTTTAACCACGAAGGAATACAAAGAGTTAATTTGTGTGGATGGAATGCCCGATCGGTTCACGCTTAAGCATATCAATAGTTGTCGCGGAGGAATGTTCTGCAAGGATTTTTTTATGGCGCGGATTGTTAGGATTTGCAGGTGCGTGTCCTTTGATGATCCGTTTTTGCTGACGGGTGAGTTCGAACGCATCCCAGAGCAAAGTGATGCCTACGATCCCGAAAACTGTCGCCAAATGATGATCGATGCTGAACAGCGAAAGGATTTCCAGTGCGATACCTGACGCCGCAAAGATGATTGATGAAAACCAAATCGTCGGAGAAATAAATTCGATCTTGCGGACGGCCACATGTCCAAGCCAGATGCTAAAGAATGCGGTCAGCGCTGCAACCACCCCGATGAAGTTCATTATGCTCCAACCTTCACGGCGCTATATTCATGCACCATGTCAACAACAGCTTTGACATTGTCAACAGGTGTGTTCTGCAAAATGCCATGACCGAGATCGAAGATATGGCCGGGCTTGCCATTCGCGCGTTTCAAAATATCATGAACACGCGCTTTGAGTTCAGGCAGAGGCGCAAAGAGCAACGCAGGATCGAGATTGCCTTGCACCGCAACATCCTCGCCGAAAATTTTCCAACCGTCATCGAGCGGGATACGCCAGTCGAGTCCGATCACATTGCCACCTGCCTGTTTCATCAATGGCAAAAGAGTCGTTGTGTTCGTGCCGAAATGAATCACAGGCACGTTTTCTTTTTTCACAGTTTGTAGAATTTTCTGCGAATAAGGCAGAACAAATTTCTCGTAATCCTGTGGACTCAATGCGCCAACCCATGAGTCAAAAACTTGCACGGCCTGCGCGCCCGCGCGGATCTGTGCCACAAGATAATCACTTAATACGATGGAAAGTTTTTCCATCAACGCATGAAAAACTTCAGGCGTAGAATACATCATCGATTTTGTTCTAAGAAACTCGCGCGATGATCCGCCTTCGATGAGATAAGACGCGACCGTAAACGGGGCGCCGCAAAAACCGATTAAAGGGACGCCGCTCAAAGTTCCGCGCAAGAGGCGGATGGCATCCATTACATATCCCAAATCCGATTCAGGATTCACCGGCCGCAGTTTCTTGACATCATCCATTGTGCGGACGGGATTCTGTAAAACGGGGCCTTCGCCTTTTGCGAATTCCAACCCAACACCGAGAGGAATAGCGGGCAGCAAAATATCGGCAAAAAGAATCGCTGCATCAACTCCAAGCGCATGAACAGGTTGCAGCGTCACTTCCGCGGCGAGTTCGGGATGATAACAAATTTCGAGCAGGGAATATTTTTCGCGGATGGCGCGATATTCAGCCATATAACGTCCCGCCTGGCGCATGAACCAAACGGGCGTTGCATCAACCGATTCACGGCGACAGGCGCGCAAGAAGCGGTCGTTTACTTCCATAACGCAAGAGTCTCCTCAGCAGGGTGATAGATGGCTGTGGTAACGGGAGTGTCTTGGAGTGTGTAATGGCGCGCTTCGGTGTCGCGCAATTCATTGACGAGATCGGAGAAGCGCGGCAGATTTTCCGTTTCATAAACAACGATAAATTCCTGATCCTGCAAACCAAATGAATACAAGAGCAATTGCTTGATGTCTTCGTATTGTTTGCCGATGCGAATATGCTCGTTCATCATGCCCTGGCGCGTCTCGCGGCTCATCAGATACCACTCCGCCGTTTTTGCGAACGGATACATGACGAGATATTTCATGCGCGTTTCAGCGAACGGATCGATCTCCTGCGCCGAGCGCGTTTTGGTATATTGCGACGGACGCGTGAAGCCCCACAGCGAATCCACAGGGCGGATCAGGTGCCGATAAGGCGTGGTTGCTTGCGCCAATTTTTCGAAGAACGTTGACGTGTTGCACGGATCATCCGCTTCGAGGGCGCACCACACCAACATATCTGCTTTGCTGTCAGTGTTTTGAAAAATGTCCACGGTTTGCGCGGCGGTGCGTAAACCCGTCAGCCAATTTTTACGGAAGGAAGATTTCCCTTCCTTGCTCAACGACCAGTATGCATCGGTAAAGGCATATAGTGAAAAATGATTAAGGGTTCGAGCAGTTTGTTCAGGCATGATCTTCTCTATTTTTAAGGATTAGTTTGCACTTGGAACATAAATACAGGCGGGATCTGATTCCAGATAATCGCCGGTGATACCATAAGCGCGGCCACGTTGACCGCCGCACACGTCGCGGTATTCGCAGACACCACAGCGACCTTTGATCTTGTCGGGAGAACGCAGGTCGGTGAAAAGTTGCGAGTGACGGTAAATATCCACGACGTCATCTGTGCGGACGTTGCCTGCGGTGATCGGTAAGAATCCCGAAGGCTGAATCTCGCCGATATATGAGATGAACAGGAAACCATTGCCATCATTGACGCCGCGCGTTGGGCGATTGAGTCCATCCGCATATTGAAAGCCTGCACCCTGGAAAGTGACAGGGGTTCCGTCAGCCTGTTCAGCACGTTTGCGCACGATCGCCACACGGCGATACATCGGCGCGGCAGTGGACTTAATGTCGAATGGCGTGTTCTTGGACAGGTCATAAAGCCAGTTGAAGACACGTTCATGTTCTTCGGGGGAGATCATATTGCTAGCTTGCGCACGACCCGTGGGAACCAGGAAGAACAATGACCATTGCACCGCGCCAACTTCCTGCAGGAATGGGATCATTTCATCCAGAATGTCCACGTTGTGTTTTGCGACAGTCGTATTGACCTGCACACTTACACCGATTGCTTGCGCGCGGTGCAAAATGTCCATGGTGCGTTGCCATGAGCCTTGCACCTGCCGAAAGTTATCGTGGATTTCAGCACGCGGCGCATCGAGTGAGAGCGCAATTCGGCGAATGCCAGCATCGCGTACTTTTTCAAGTCGCGCCGTGGTTGGCAAAGCAGTAGCAGTTGGTGTCAACGAGCAGCGCAAACCCTTTTGAGTCGCATAAGCGATCAACTCATGCAAATCCCTGCGCATCATCGGGTCACCGCCCGTGAAAACCAAAATCGGTGAACCGAACTCAGCCAGACGGTCGATCAAGCGCAGGGCTTCTTCCGTATTCAATTCATTTGGATCAGGTGTGTGCATTGCATCGGCGCGGCAGTGGACGCAGGCATAAGCACAGGCACGCGTCACTTCCCAGGCGATGGTGAATGGCGCCATACTGAAATCGGCGCTTGCCATATGATTGTTGTGCAAGGAACGGTCGGCTGCGGCGCGCGCATTCAAGTTCGGGGATACGGTTGTCATCTATTTCTCCAATCCATCACTTTAACCAATTCGCCGCTTCCACGGCGTGATAGGTAATAATTACATCCGCACCCGCGCGCTTAATCGAAGTCAAAGTTTCGAGCGTGGCCTTCGCTTCATCGATCCAGCCATTTTGCGCGGCGGCTTTGATCATCGAATATTCGCCGCTAACGTTATAAGCAGCCATCGGCAATTCAGGGAACGCATCCTTGACCGTGCGGATTACATCGAGATACGCCAGCGCAGGTTTCACCATCAACATATCCGTGCCCTCATCCACATCGATCGCGGCTTCACGCAGCGCTTCGCGCACATTGGCAGGATCCATCTGATGAGATTTTCGATCACCAAACTTTGGCGCACCATCCGCAGCATCGCGGAACGGGCCGTAAAACGAAGATGCATATTTCACAGAGTAAGACATGATCGGAAGATTTTCATAGCCCGCAAAATCCAGACCTTCGCGAATCGCCGAGACCATTCCATCCATCATGCCACTCGGCGCGACAATGTCCGCGCCGCATTCGACATGTGAGATTGCGACCTTCGCCAGCACATCCAGCGTCTCATCATTAAGCACATACCCCTCAGGCAAACCCGTATGAAAATGTTCGCCCGTATTCAAAATCCCGCAGTGACCGTGATCGGTATATTCACACAGACACACGTCCGTCACGACCACCATCTCCGGGATTTCTTTTTTGATGGCGCGAATTGCTTGTTGGACAATTCCATCGTCGGCGAAGTTCTCCAAACCGACTGGATCCTTCTCTGCTGGAATTCCAAACAGAATGACAGCGTTCACACCGGACTTCATGGCTGTTTCCGCCTCACGGACCGATTCCTCCACTGACAATTGATACACGCCCGGCATCGAGCGGATCTCGCTGCGACCTTCACCGTGCCGCACGAACAGCGGATAAATAAAATCGCGCGCGTTGAGTTCTGTCTCGCGCACCATCGCACGAATGGCGGGCGTGGCACGCAAGCGACGAGGACGCGTAATGAGTGACATACGACGAGTTGTTTCAATTTCCTTGAGCATGATTGACTCCTAATTGACTGATTGCTTTTATTAATCCTTCTGTCGTATATTCCTCAGCAACAATCAGATTGACAATTCCTTCTTCTCTTGCGGCTTGCTCCGTGATGGGACCAATGCAGGCAAACAGCGGATTATTCGGCAGGTTCAATGGATCAAGTTTATTTTGGCGCATAACAGCAACAAAATTTTCGACAGTTGATGCGCTGGTAAAGGTGATGACATCCACGCCAGATTTCAAAGCATCCAATCCATTCATATCCACTGCTGACGGAAGCGTTTGATAAACCACGATCTCATGCGCAATTCCCCCCGCTTTGACAATTGCTTCGGGCAATTCTTTGCGCGCGATTTCGGCACGTGGAAGTAGAACCCATTTATTTTTTAAATCTCCGAGCCCTGGCAAAATAGACTCGGCCACATATTCTTCAGGAACAAAACCAGGTTCGACATTATGTTTGCGTAAAGCGTCTGCGGTTTTTGGGCCGATGGCTGCAACCCTCACCCCTTGCCCCTCTCCCAATAGGAGAGGGGTTGGGGTGAGGGAAAAAACCACCTCCACCGCGTTGGCCGACGTGAATACAACCCACTCGTATTTATTTAAATTTTTCATTGCCTCATCGAGTTGCGAATTATCTTTCATCGGGCGGATTTCGATGACAGGAAAAAAGATCGGTTCAAATCCCGCGGATTTCAAGCCCTCCATAAATCCATCTGCTTGCTGGCGCGGTCGGGTAACTAAAACACGTTTCACTGCGCCACACCCACTGCCAGGATTTCATTTGCGCCCTGTGCGATGGCTCGTTGTGCAAGTTCATTGCCGAGGAGATTTGCATCCATACCCGTGTGTTTCACATGGATGGCTTTTCTTCCATCTTCTGAAATCACCAAGCCGGTGAGACTGATTACCGATGACTGGTCACTGATCGCTGCATGAGCAGCGACCGGTACCGCGCATCCGCCACCGAGACCGCTGAGGAAGGCGCGTTCGGCAGTGACCGCTTTTCGCGTGGATTCATCCTCCAGCGCGGAAAGCAGGCCGAGAGTAGTTTGATCGTCGGCACGGCATTGCACAACCAATGCGCCTTGTCCCGGTGCGGAGAGCATCACATCCAGCGACAGCCACTCCGTCACGTGATGATCCAAGCCCAAACGAGTCAATCCTGCGCCTGCGAGGATGATCGCATCGTACTGACCATCCAACGCTTTGCGGACGCGTGTGTCCACGTTGCCGCGCAGAGACTCAGTGCGAAGGTCCGGGCGGAGGGAAAGCAATTGGGCCGAGCGGCGCAGGCTCGAGGTCCCGACAGAAGCGCCTTTGGGTAATGTCGAAAGTGTGTAGTTTTTGGCAGAGATCAACGCGTCCCGCACTTCGGCTCGGACGGGAATACATCCAATCGTCAATCCAATTGGATTTTCAACGGGTAAATCCTTCAATGAATGAACTGCGCAGTGAACCGCACCGCTCAATAATTCGGATTCGAGTTCCTGTGTGAATAATCCTTTGCCGCCGATTTCGGGCAAAGGCTTGTCGAGAATTTTGTCACCTTGCGTGGTGATGATCTTTTCTTCGCAGATCAGATTCGGATGAATTTTTTGAAGAGCATTGATGACCCACTGAGTTTGCCAGCGGGCAAGAGCGGAAGGACGGGTTGCAAAAATTAGTTTCATAGTTTGATCGTTGCGTAGTTCGTTAGTCGGCAGCAATGGAGATTGGACCTGGATGTTCATCCGTCAAGTTGAAAAGCGCGCGGGCGACCTCGGCATATTTGGGCGCGTGAGGCGATTTCGCTTCGGCGTGCAAGCGGCGTGTGGGGGAATCGAACAATTTCTTTACCAGCGCCTGAGTCATTGCCTCAATGCGGGCGCGCTCGGTTTCGGTGAGATCGGGCAGGCGGCGCAAAGTCTTTTCAAGTTCGGCTTGTCGAATTGCTTCGGCGTTCTGGCGCATGCCCGTGATGACCGGGAGCATTTCCAATGATTTCAAATAATCGCCAAATTGTTTAAGTTCTTCATCCAAAATATTCTTTACCTGCGGCACTTCAGCCATGCGCTCTGCGAGGGAATGTTCGAGTTTAGCATTGAGGCTGTCCATGTCATATAATTTGACGTGAGGAATGTTCGCGACATCGGGATCAATATCGCGTGGCACAGCGATATCAATCAGCACAAGCGGACGCTCAATGCGAAGTTCCATCGCTTCGTTCACCATCACAGGCAAGATAAGCGTGTGCGGTGCGCCCGTGGATGCGATTAGGATGTCGGCAGAGATCAGTGCGGCGTTGATGTTCTCAAAGGTTGTTGCCTGCGCATCCCAGCGTTGGGCAAGGGAATGAGCGCGTTCCAACGTGCGATTGACGACCAGGATTCGATTCGCGCCGCGCTTGCGAAGCGCCTCCACTGCCAGTTCCGCCATTTCGCCCGCACCGAGAATGACAATTTTCGCTTCGGAAATTTTGTGGACAACCCGTTCCGACAACGATGCGGCGAGCGACGAAACCGACGCGGGATTGCGGCCAATGGCCGTCTCAGCGCGGGCGCGTTTGCCCGCGTGGAGGGCATCTTGAAAGAGACGATTGAGCATGGGACCTGCTGTGTTTTGTCCGCGTGCCAGTTCGAGCGCACGCGTCACCTGTCCCAGAATTTGTGGCTCGCCTATAACAAGTGAATCCACTCCAGCGGCGACATTGAAGAGATGGCGGGCAGCATCTTCATCCTTGTAATGGTAAAGATGTGAGATAAATTCATCGCGTGCCACATCACGTGTCTCTGATAAAAAAGTCTCCAGTTCAGTAAAGGTATCCTGATTGGAGACTGCATAGATTTCGATACGATTGCAAGTGGAAAGGATAACCATCTCAGCTAAATTGCCAGATAAATGTCCGCAATTCAGGCGGGAGAGTGAAGCGCGAATCTGTTCTTCACAAAAGATGACGCGTTCACGAAGATTGACAGGCGCAGATGTGTGATTGAGACCAATGGATAGAATGTGCATAGCTACCTTGGATTATCCTTTGCGCTACTATAGCAACAAAGTAGACAATAGCACACTGAGAATTCGTAAGGTTTAGGTTAGGAAAAAATAAAATTGAATAAGAATTCGCTCATCTATGAAACAAATGTCATTATCAAAGACGATGATTATCACACAACGATCTTCGGTTTGTATTGTAACGCATCCGCCAGATAAGCGATTGTGTTCCTGACTGAGCACACGATAATTTATGATCGCGTGCTCGTCTTTTCCTCCTTCTTGTTTATCATTATAGTAAACTAATTTTACAAAGATTTACATTATGTCTCCCTACACTGCTACGGCTCAAAGCCATCCTAATATCGCTTTGGCTATGTAATCGCAAGGGAACACAATATTTGGTGTTGGCAAGGCTGGTTGTTCCCATATGTTGGGGCCAGATATCAACTCACTTCAATCATTATTCTGATCCAGAAAAACTCTCTACGTGAGTCAGTTGCCTTTGCTTTTTTCGTTCCTGACTTCCGATTTCCCGTTTGAACTTCAAGCAGGGCCATCCTAAAGTTCTAATTTGATCAGATTGACTGACCTGACCTGCAAAACTGGCGGACCTTTCCAGCGCGCACATTTACTCAAATATCGATTATAGGTTTTTCATTTAAAAAGATTGAATAGATCGAACAACCTTTGCCAGCCTTGCTTGATCTGTAACGATTTCATTCGCCACGTACCGACAACCCCAAAAGGAACAAACAACACGAAGGCGATGTAAATCGCGCCATTGATAAAACTTGCGCTTTCGCCGATATAACGACGCAGGCCGAAATCGAGCAGGCGATAGACAAGCGCGCCAATCAACGCCCCGTTGAGCGTTCCCACCCCGCCGATCAAGATAACAAGTAAAGCCGTGACTGTATAGCCCAGGCTGGCCACATTTGGCGTTACGATTGGTTGATAGAGCGTGTACAGAAAACCGGCCAGCGAGGCGGTGAAGGATGAAAGAATGAGGGCGGCTAGCTTGAAATAAAAAGTGTTATAGCCCAACATGCGCGCACGGCCTTCGTTCTCGCGAATGGCAACACACACGCGGCCTGTCGGCGAATTGACGAAGCGCTGGTAAAACAAATAAACCAGGATCATAATAGTTAGCGCCACAAAATAGAAGCGTAAACGCTCATTTGCTGGACTGATGAAAGATGGAATGACCACACCCTGCAATCCCACGTCTGCGCCTGTGTAGGGGCCCAGTTCGCTTGACATAATAACGATGTGGAACACTGATGCAATACCAAGTGTGACCAGCGCAAAAGTAATCCCCTTTACGCGCGGCAATACGATCCCGAAGAGCAAGGCTTGCACGATGGCACCAAGAAAAACAAGGCCGAGGGCGGCTGAAAGGGATAAGTGAAGACTTTTTAGGGCAATCCCTGTCAGGTAGGTGCCAACAGCGAAGAACATGGCATGACCAAATGAGAGCAATCCCGTGATGCCGAAAATCAGGTCAAAGCTCAAAGCATATAAAGCCAGGATGAATATCTCGATCCCCAATCCTTCCGCGAACTTGGATGTGCCGCCTGCATTTGCCCAGACCATAGCCGGGGAAGCGCCTTCAAACAAACCGACAATGAACGGAAAAATCACAAGAATTAATAATGTGATTAACAGAGTGCGCTTATTTGCAAGGAAAGCTGGCAAGCGGGAGCTGGTTTGTTGTGTCATGAGTTATTCCTTTTTGCCGAGCAAACCGTTGGGAAGGATAAGCAGGATAATAACCATCAACAACACCGTCGAAGCAGGGACGAGCGGCGGCGTGGGTTTGAAGATAATATCTGTAAAGGGAATGGGGATACCGATCTGCCCATATTTGATGATGAACTGTTGTATCAATCCTACCAGCATGGAACCGAGAGCTGCACCGGGATAACTCGTCAGGCCGCCGATGGCGAGGGCGATCAAGGCATTGAGCAGGAGACTCTCCCCCATCGCGTTGGAAAGTCCCATGGAGGGCGCGGCCAGAACTCCGCCCAAAGCGGCCAGCCCGACCCCGAGGGCGAAGACTAGGGTGAAGACGCGCTGCACGTTGATGCCGAGGGCCTCGACCATCTCACGATCCTGCACACCGGCGCGGATGGTCATGCCAAGCCGCGTGCGTTGAAGCAGGATCCAGACTGCGATCAGCACAACCAATCCCACCAACGGAATGAAGATTTCATTATAGACACGTACTCGCCCATCCAACAACAAAATGGTCGAGCAGTGATTTACCCACCAGCCGCTGAAAGTGGTGGCGGGGCATCCAGCACCGCTGCCATTGAAGAAATCAGGCTTGGGCATGGTGAATTCAGGCTGGCCCCAGATCGCGCGCACCATTTCGATGCCGATGGCGCTTAATCCCAGCGTGAGCATAAGTTGATAGATCGGGCGGCTGTATAACGGACGGATGAGAGTCGCTTCCATCAACGCGCCCAGGCCTGCACCGCCCAAAGTAGCAACGAGCACGGCAATGAAGAAGAGCCAACCTGTGCTGAGGCCAATTAGAAATTGGGTCAACGCATCGTTGAATAGAAAGCCGACCAAGGCAATTATAAGTAAGAGGGTAAAGCCCGCGTAATTGCGCCATGAGATCCGAGGAGTTTGTTGAACATTGTCACCGAACAAGGACAGGCCAAACGTTCCAAGCAGACTTGCTAACAACAATCCGCTAATGGCAAGGAATGGTGAAATCTTATCGAAAGCAACGACGGGCGGAGGCAGGCGTGTGCCTTGATCAGCCATGAACGAGTATGTAACGGGACTTTGGGCATAGTTGTCGAGGTTCCAGTTGGCGATCGGATATCGAGGCAGGATAAAGCCAAAGAGCAGGATGGAGACGAGCAGCAAGGCCCAGGGGAGGATCCACTTCATTCTTAAGCCGAGCCTGATTCGGGCAGCGAGAAGCGGGTACACATCCCGAAGAGCGAAGCCACTTGACACCAATGCGAAGGGAGTCAACAAATCCACAAAAGTATCTGGCCGTACGTAAACAGTCCAGCCGATGTAGGCGCCGATCATGAAGAGCGTGCCGTGAGCCAGGTTGAGGATGTCGAGCAGGCCGAAGATAAGCGAGAAGCCAGAAGCTACTAAAAAAGTGAGCGCGCCAACCGAGAGGCCGCGCAGAAGGGTGATCACAAAATCTTTTGGATCCATGTTCTGTGCCGCAGCCATGAAGAGCGCAATGATCACAGCCAGGGTGATAAGAAGCACAAGATTTTTGCGGATGTATGAATTCATACTGCTCCTACGCCGCGCCCAGATAACGATGGATGGTGGTTTTGTCGTTGATAAGATCCTTCATCTGGCCTTCCTTCACAGACCGGCCTTCTTCAATGATGACATAATATTCTGCCAATTGACTTGCCACGTGGAAATTCTGTTCAACCAGAACCACCGTGGATTCTTTTGAAAGCAGGCGAATGGCGGACATCATGTGTTCGATGATAATGGGCGCAAGGCCCTCGCTGGGTTCGTCAATGAGCAGGAGATGATTATCTGCGACGAGCGAGCGCGCGATGGCAAGCATCTGTTGCTGTCCACCGGAGAGACTTGTTCCAGGTAAAGTGATAAGCCTTTTTAAATCGGGGAAAAGATCGAAGATGAAATCATGCTTGCGGGCATAATCGCCTGTACGGCGCTCGGCAAGTTTAAGATTTTCTTCCACGCTCAAATCGCGGAAGATGGCGCGGTGTTCAGGGACAAAGCCAATGCCCATGCCGGCAATGTCAAAGGAACGCATGCCCTGAACTTCGCGATTTTCAAAGATAACTTTTCCTTCACGCGGAGGAGTCAAGCCAAGTATGGATTTGAGTGTGGTGGTTTTGCCCGCACCGTTGCGACCGAGTAAAGCCGTGATTGAGCCTTTGGTCACCCGTACATCCGCACCTTGCAGGATGTGGTACTGGCCGATGAATGTGTGAATGTTATGTACGTCGAGGATGTATTCCATGAGACCTCAGGGCAGTGGGTGGTGAGTAGTGGGTAGTGGATTTTCTACTGTCCACCGTCCACTGCCCACTACCCACTGTTCTTAGACATTCAATTCATATAAACCGCCCAGATAGGCGATCTGCACTTCTTTGTTGGCGGCGATCTCAGCGGGCGTGCCTTCGGCCAGCACCTGACCCTGATGCATGACTGTAATGGCATCCGAGACACTCATGACGACGTTCATGTTGTGCTCCACGAGCAGGACGGTTTTGTTGCCCGCTTTTTGAATCTCTTGAATGAGTGCAATCAACTCAGGCACCTGTTCGGACGCCATGCCCGCAGTGGGTTCATCCAGCAGGAGCACTTCGGGGTCGGGAGCCAGGATCATGCCGAGTTCGAGCTTGCGCTGGTCGCCATGCGGCAAAGTGCGGGCAAACGTTTGGGCGCGATCTTTCAAGCCGACCTTTTCAACAACCTCCCATGTCCGCGCTTCGTATCGTTTGAAATATGAAGCGGCCTGCCAGAACTTGAAGTTATCGTGTCCAAGCGCCTGCGATGCGAGACGGATATTTTCGAAGACAGTCAGGTTTGGGAAAATATTTGTGATCTGAAAGGAACGTCCGATACCGAAATGGATAGTGCGATGAACAGGTTGGTGCGTAATATCCCTGCCTTTAAAAATGACATTTCCACTGGTTGGCTCGATGTTACCGCTCAGCAAATTAAAGAAGGTGGTTTTCCCCGCTCCGTTCGGACCAATGATGGCATGCAATGAATTCCTGTGAACCTTAATGCTGACATTATCCACCGCGACCAACGCGCCAAATTGTTTGGTTAGATTTTTTGTCTCGAAAATAATGTCAGTTTCCATAGCATTTTCCATAAAACTTATATATCATGCTGAGTGAAGCGAAGCATCTCATTGTCGAGACTCTTCGCTACGCTCAGAGTGACACATAAAGAGATAACCCCTGAGAGCCTCACGACCCTCAGGGATTCATTGTATTACGGAATTACTTTCCGCTCAGGCTGCCGTAAGGCAGGGTGCCACAGCGGGCTTTGAGCGCCTCTGGCAATAAGCAGGGCGGCTCGGGGCGGGTGGTATCGACATACTCATAGAAATTCGCGTCAGGATCGGTGACGTTGACGAGCTTCAGGATGTACATATCCTGGATGGCAACATGGTCCTCAGAACGAATAGTGACGGTTCCCTTCGGGCCATCGAAAGACATACCTTCCATGGCAGCCTTGAGTGCATCACCGTTGACGTTGCCATTAGTTTTCTTTATGGCTTCCACTGCCATGATGGCAGCGTTCATACCATCGGCATCGAACAGGTCCGGCATCACACCATAGCGGGCTTTATCCTGTGCTTTTAGAAAATCATTGGCGGCATTCTTGGGAGCGCTGTAGTGATAGAGAATACCAGCGGTAGTACCAATTGCATTCCCAAAGAAGGTCGGCATTAGAGCATTGTCAATGAAGGTCGCACCGAGGGCCATCTTGCCAGTAACGCCCTGGTCCTTGGCTGCTTGCACCAAGGCTACGAAACCGGAGCCAGCCCAGGTCACGATGTAGGCTTCCGCACCGGATTTGGCAATCTGATCCATGTAAGGAGTGAAGTCAGTCGTGGCGGTCGGGGCAAAAATGTCGTCCGCAACGAATTTGCCGCCATCCAACGTACAGGCGTCGCGGAACGCTGCCGCAGAACCGCGTCCGAAAGCATAATCGGGCGCAATCTGGACGAAGGTTTTATACTGCTTGGTCAGCGCCTTGCATTCATTGATGGCATCCTGGTAGTTGTTGCGGCTGACGCGGAAGGTGTACTCATTGAAGTTGACGCCGGTGATGTCGTTAGCGGCCGCGGGAGCCACAATCAACGGGATTTTGCTCTCCAAAGCAATGCCCTGCAAGGTGGCAGTGGCAGCCGACGAAACGGTGCCGATCAGGATATTGATTTTCTGCACGTCAATCAATTCACGGGCAACGGTGGTTGTCGTTTCTGGATTGCTGCCGTCATCGCGAACAAAGACCTGGATTTCACAGTTGTCAATTTTGAAGGTGTTTTCTTGTGCTTGCTTGATATCGAACTTATCACCTGCGGAGCCAGCCGCGCCGGCGGCATATTCCATGCCAAGCATGAAAGAGCGCAAAATGTGTGCGCCGTAAATGGCAAGTGAGCCAGATGCATCTGTGATCAAACCAACCTTGACCGGTTGAGCACAGGTCAGACCCGCAGGAGCGGCAGTCGGCGCTTCGGTAACGGCGGGCGGCTGGGTGGCAACGGGTGCGGCAGTCGGAGTAACAGCAGGGGCACAGGCGGCCAGGATCAAAGTCATGGCGATCAGGCTAAAAGCTAATGTGCGGAACAGTTTCATGGGATTTCTTCTCCTAGGATATTTTTGGGTTGAATTGTTCTCGAAACGAGGTGATAGTATTTGTAATTGGCAACCTCCTACTTCGCAAATTCGATGACAACGCGCGAGGCGGCTTCCGGGATTTCAATTGGGAAGAAATGCCCCGCATCGGGGAAAATAACAATTTTGCTGTTCGTAATTTTTTTCGCGAGCAGTTTTGCGTTTTCGGGCGGCACCACTTTGTCATGTGCGCCGAACAGAATCAAGGTCGGGACGTTGAGGCGGGGTAACATCGTCTCAAAGGCCGCGGCTTCGGGCATCAGTGCAAGTCCAATTGCCAACTGTGCCTGATACGGCACAGGCTCAATTGGATTCGCCACGCGCCACTCAATCCATTTTTGGATCATCTCTGGATTCTTCTCCGCCCAACTCGGCGCGGTGCTGACAACCAATCCGTTTTTGAAACGAGTCAGCGCATCGCTCGTCACATCGGTGAGGACTTTCATCGCCTCCGCCGTGACGGGGATATGGCGAGGCCCGCCAAAGTTGGTCGAACACAAAATAAGTTTTTCCACCTTCTGCGGAAAATCGAGCGCCATTGCCTGCGCGATGAATCCGCCCATCGAGTGCCCCATGACAACAGCCTTCTCAATGCCGAGTATATCGAGCAGACCTGCGGTATCGGCGGCCAGCATCTGCGCGCTGTATGGCCCCGCGGGCTTATCGCTTTGACCAACGCCGCGATTATCGAAAGCGATGACTTGAAAATGTTCCGCCAGGAATGGAACCATCCTATGCCACTGCCAGAGCGAATAGCCGAGACCAGAGATCAACACAAGCGGCGTGCCTGTGCCGTGGGTTTCATAGTAAATTTCTATTCCATTGGCTGTGGTCTTTGGCATACTAAATCCTTTAGAAAGTAGAAAGTTGACGGTGACTCGTTCACTACTTCCTATTCTCTACGAGCCTCTCTCGCAATTCGGCCTTGACCACTTTCCCATATGGCGAATATGGCAACGCCTCCACAAACTCCACGCTTTTCGGAATTTTGTATTTTGCTAATCGTCCCGAACAAAACTGCAACAACTCCTCTGCTTTCACCGATTGGCCTGGCTTAAGCGCTACGATCATCAAACCGACCTCGCCCCATTTATCATCGGGCTGGCCGATCAAGGCCGCATCCAACACGCAATCGTGCTCACGGAACGCGGCTTCCACTTCGGCGGCATACACATTCTCACCGCCGCTGATGATCATGTCTTTGAAGCGGCCCACGATGTAAAAACAACCATCTTCATCCATGCGTGCCATGTCGCCTGTGTGGAACCATCCATCTTTAAGCGATTGCTTCGTGGCTTCAGGATTATTCCAATAACCTGTACAGACGTGCGGTCCCGCGATAATCAACTCCCCCGTCTCGCCGACAGGCACATCCTTATCATTTGCATCCACCAATCGCATTGAACTGTGAAAGATCGGCTTGCCCACTGAACCCATTTTTCGCAACGCGTCTTCATCGGTCATCGAAAAACAATTCACTCCCACTTCGGTCAAGCCATAGCCCTGACGCATGGTCACGCCTGTGGCTTTGCTCCATGCTTTGATCAACGACGGCGGGCACGGTGCTCCGCCGCTGATGAAAAAGCGAACGTGGCTGAAATCTGTTTTTTCAAATTGCGGCGAATTCATCCATACCTGAAACAGCGTCGGCACGCCAAGAATGACCGTACACTTTTCATCCACGATCAACTGCAGCGATGCGTCAGGCTCAAAAGCCCGCGCCAGCACAACGCATCCGCCCGCGTAAAATAAAGGCACGAGAAAAACAAACAGTCCGCCCGAATGGAACATCGGCGTCAAAATCGGTGAAACATCCTTCTCGTTCAATCCCCATGAAACAACCGTATTAATCGCATTCCATAAAATTTGACGGTGCGGGAGGATCGCGCCTTTGGGACGTCCCGTTGTGCCAGACGTGTAGAGGATGCAATAAGCATCGTCCGCTTCGATGACTGGCCGCTTCGGTTCGGACCCCGAGGCTTGCCCCAGCGATTCTTCATACGACTCGGCGCCTGAGACATTTGCCCCTTCGAGCGAGACGAAATGCTCCACATTGATTTCCGCACGCATCTCATCCAACACGGACGTGAACTCAGGCCCGACAATAAAAACCTTCGGCTGACAGTCGTTGACAATGTAGATCAATTCGTGGCTGGTGAGTCTCCAATTTAACGGAGCCAGAATTGCGCCGATCTTTCCCAATCCGAACAATAAATCCACATAAGCGATGCTGTTGTGCGCCAGAATGGAGACGCGGTCCCTCTTTTGAATGCCATACTTTTCACGCAAAAAATTCGCACAGCGATTCGCGCGCTCATCAAGTTGTGCGTACGTATAACGCATTCCGCTCGCCAGGTCATACAAGGCCTCACGGTTGGGCGTTAGATTTGCTCGCCTGCTCAAAATATCAGTGGAGTAAGTATTCATCAGCGTCAGGTTTCAGGTCACGAATTACGCATCCCAAAACACGTGCCAGGCGCACAATTTGACGTCTGACACGTGGCACTTGATACATTAAGTCCCAACCACAATCCCGCCGTCCACACGCAGGACTTCACCCGTAATGAACGATGCATCGTCTGAGGCAAGGAATAGATATGCATTGGCAATATCGCGCGGCTCGCCTAATCGTCCCAGCGGCGTGTGCGATTTCATGCCATCCAATATTTTTTCCGGCATGGCAGTCACCATTTTCGTTGCGGTGAAACCCGGTGCGACTGCATTAACGCGGATGTTGTACTTGCCAAGTTCACGTGCCCAAACTTTTGTCATGCCAATCACACCGAATTTCGTCGCGACATAATTGGTCTGTCCAAAGTTTGCATCCAGACCAACCACGGACGATGCATTCAAGATCACACCACTGCCCTGCTTGATCATCACAGGCGCGACCGCCTGCGCGCAATTGAACACGCCTTTCAAGTTGACCGAGATAACCAGGTCGAAATCAGCCTCCGACATCTGTCCCGCCAACTGGCCTTCTTTAAATTTAACCAACTGTCCATCGCGCAAAACACCAGCGTTATTGATGATTACATCCACGCGGCCATATTTGACAACAACAGCATCTATCCATTTTTGCACTTCTTCATGACTAGCCACGTTGACCTTGTAAAATCCGGCCCCTGCGCCGAGCAGTTTCACGGTCTCCTGTCCTGCCGCTTCGTTCATGTCACAAATAATGACCTTGGCGCCTTCTTCGACAAATCGTAAGGCCGTTGCCTTGCCGATTCCCGCCGCGCCGCCAGTCACAAGCACAACCTTATCCTTCATTCTCATGAGTATTCTCCTCAAATCAAAAGTGAATGCGGGCAGTGAAGATGTGATACGGCGGAAATGACCACTGCCCGCAGTTCACGTATCGTCTTTTTATCATCTCACAGTTACCTGCGGGTTACATAAAGACACCCATAACGAAATGCCCTACGCCTTGAAAGCCAAATACGTTTTCTTTGTTTCACCTTCGCCAAATTCGACAAAATCCACACTCAACGATGTGCCGATCTTGATTTCGTTCGGCTTCATTGGATTTATTCCTGTAATACGGGTGCTGATATTTACGCCTTCTTCGAGTTCAACAATTCCTGAGATATACGGATTTTTGCGGTCAAAGCCTTGTTCGGCCATGAAAGTCGGTCCGCTGTAGATCACGGTAAACCCAGCGAGTTTTCCATTGCCGCTGGTCTCAACCCATTCCATCTCGTCGCTGTGACAATTCGGGCAGATCGCGCGCGGTGGCACGTACACGCCTTCACACTTTTTGCAACGCGCCGCCATGAGTTTGTGCTCAGCAATATATTGGTTAAACGCTGCTGCCGAAAACGGACGAACCATCGTTTCTTCGCTCATAATTAATTTCTCCGTTCATAGATGTGGACGACGCAGGTCGAACCGGTCGCGCCGACATTGTGAGTCAGCGCCAACGGAACATCACCATCTACCTGCCTCGCATCAGCCTGACCTCGCATCTGTTTCCAGATTTCGACCGCCTGCGCTACGCCCGAAGCGCCGACGGGATGTCCCTTGGCCTTCAAGCCGCCGGATGTGTTGACCGGCTTCGAACCGTTGCGCGCGGTCACGCCATCTTCTGCGGCTTTGAAGCCTTCACCTGGAGCAAAGAAACCGAGGTCTTCGCTGGCGATTACTTCGGCAATTGTGAAGCAATCATGGACTTCGGCGATGCGAATATCTTTCGATGTCACACCCGCCATTTCATAAGCTTGTGCTGCAGCGATCTTCGCAGCCGGAATGGTTGTCAGTTCAGGACGATCATGCAGCGCCGAATCCGAAGCCTGGCCGGAGCCGATGATGTGGATCGGATGATCGGTGAAATCGTGTATGCGTTCCTCGGCAACGAGCAGAACCACCGCCGCACCATCCGTGACGGGGGAGCAATCGAATAAGCGAAGCGGCCACGCAACTGTCGGGTTGCCGGCTTCGTCATGGAGAAAATCCCAGATGGTAGACCAGGTCGGCGCGGGCTTCCCCTTTTTGATCGCCGCAGCGATGCGTCCTTCCATCCATTTTTGAATTGTGACGCCGAACTGCGCATACGGGTTAAGCGCGGCATTGTCGTGATTCTTGATCGCCACGTTCATCAAATGCTCGGGCTTCATGCCGTAACGATGCATGTATGCCGACGCCATGGCCGCATAAAAACCCGGGAAGGTGAAGCCCGCTGGAATTTCGAACGGGACATCTGCGGCGGTCGCAAGCGCTTCGGTGACTTGCGCCGTGTTGAGTGCCATCATCTTCTCCGCGCCGCCAACCAGCACAACATCGTACAGGCCAGACGCGATCGCCATTACTCCCTGACGAAGCGCGACGCCGCCCGAGGCGCAAGCATCCTCCACGCGTGTAGCGGGACGAGGCGTCAGTCCAACGGCATCTGCCATCAACGGTGCGATGTGAGCTTGATGCTCGAATTGATCGCTGGAAAAATTTCCAACGTAAAGCGATTCAATGATTGACGAGTCGAAACTTTTATCGACCGACTTTGTCATTTCCTTGAACGCTTCGACAAAAAGATCGCGGCTGTTCTTTTCTGCGAACGCCCCGAACTTTGACATGCCCGCTCCAACGACAGCTACGCCACGCGTGAGGGATTTGGTTTTAGGCATAAAACCTCCTTGGTGGAATTAGCGAATGATGTGGACAGAAAAAGTGGGTAGCTGGCTTTTAGCCCACTACCCACTGTCCACACACTTATTTCAAAATTTTTGTAAATGCCGCCATGAACTCCTCGGGTTTTTCAACATAGGGAGTGTGGCCTGTACCTGCAATGACAACTTCTTCGTACGAGCCGCCTTTGGCTTTGTACTGGTCAAGGATGTGGCGCGTCTGGCTGACCATCGGCTGCGGAGGATAAACATCTTCGCCGGGCCAACCGGGGACAAAGCCCAGCTTGCCGAGATTGCCCATATCAAAGAAGGATGCGTCGGAAACGATCATGTCCGCGTCGCCGCGAATCCACAACATGGGCGGTTTGGGCGAAGCAGCGATGAATCTGTCCACGCTGTTGCCAACGTATTTCGGAGAGAGCGCATTGATCGGGCCAAATTTTCCGGGACCGACGTTTGGCCAGTTTGCAGATGGAACAAAATCGCCGGGATATTTTTGATCGCCGACTTTTTCAGTCATCAGCGAAGTAAGCAAATCTTCTTCGCGCGTTGGTTTGAAAGGCGGCTTCCAATAAAATGAATTCATCACCACACGCGGCGAAGCCTGCGGATTGTCGCTGGAACGATCCCCTTTTGCCATCAATTTTGGAAATTCAGGATTCACGATTCCACCGCCGGAGCCAGCAAAGTCATCGTAGCAGGGTTTGCCGTCAATATCTTTGCATCCACCGAAACCGTACGGTGAGCCGGGATCGACCGGAGTGCCGCTCAAAACTCTTTTAGCGGCGGCCGCTACAAGTCCGAATACGAGCGTGCCGCCCATTGAATGCCCGACGACATGGAACTTGTCAATCTTAAGCGCATCCAAAAATCCGAGCAGGTCATCGATCCAATCGCCCATGCCGCGCGTCGCATCGACGAGTTTATCTTCGGTATCGCCATAACCGCGCAGGTCGGGCGCAATGCCGCGAAAACTCGCGGGCAGTTTCAGCATGATCTCTTCCCAATAGGTAGCAGAAGATGCGTTGCCATGCAGGAACAAAACAGGCGTGCCTTTCTCGGAACCGCTGAACAAAACGTGAGTTTTGATGCGCGGGGTACCCACCATTTTCGATGTGATACCGGGTAATGTTGGAACCGTGGACATATTATTCTCCTTGTTTAATAAATTTTTCGCGCAGTTCGCGCTTGAGAATTTTCCCTGCAGCTGAAATGGGCAGAGCATCCATGAATGCCACTGACTTGGGGACTTTATATTTGGCCAGGCGATCGGCCATAAATTTCAATAGTTCCTCCTCCGTTATTTTTTGATCTGGTTTCAGCACCACACACACCTTGCCCACTTCGCCCCATTTCGGATCTGGCAGGCCAATCACCGCGCACATGTGCACCGCGGAATGTTGGTAAATTACTTTCTCGATCTCAGCTGGATATACATTTTCTCCACCGCTGATGAACATGTCCTTCTTGCGATCTACAATGTAGAAATAACCCTCGTTATCATAATAGGCGACATCGCCCGTATGGAAGAATCCGCGCTGATCAATCGCGGATGCAGTTGCTTCGGGATTGTTGAAATAGCCGGAACAATACGATGGGCCTTTGAGCACCAACTCGCCCGCTTCATTCGGACCGAGGAAGCTGTTCCCATCATCGACAATTTGGGCGTCCACGAAAAAGTTTGGTCGACCGATCGAACCTGCTCTGCGGATGGCGTCTTCCGGCGCGAGCGCAAAGATGCCAGGGCCGAACTCGGTCATGCCGAAGCCTTGCTTGAAGCGGATATTTTTTTCCTTCGTATATTTCTCGACCAATGGCATGGGCAGCGGCGCGCCGCCTGAGGTGCAAAACCTCAAGGCCGATAAATCCACTTCGTTCCAGTTGGATGCGGTCGTCAGCATTTGATACATGGTCGGCACAGCGGCGAAAATTGTGACATGTTCTCGTTCAAGCAGGGTCAGCACTTGCACTGGGTCGAATTGGCGGATCAAAATTGTCGTTCCGCCGAAAATGACTTGCGGCAATGTGTAAACAAAAAGTCCGCCCGTGTGGAACATTGGAAAAACGTTGAGATAAACATCGTTATGAGTCACATCGTGAATAACGGTGTTGAGCGTGTTCCACGCGATCATGCGATGCGAAACTTCCGCGGCTTTGGGCAGACCGGCGGTGCCGCCGGTAAAGATCAGGGCGGCGATGTTCTCCGCTTCGAGCGTTTCGCAGGTCATGGCCGAGTCTGAAGCGGATTGGAGAGTCTGCTCGAAAGGCAGAGAATCTTTGAGACCTTTTCCGTCTAAATATAAAGTTGTGAGCGGATAGTGAGCAGTGAGATTTGTAACATTTTCTTTGAAGTCGCCGGAAAAAATTAAAACCTTTGGCGTAGTGTATTGAAAAATTTCCAGCAGTTCATGCCAGCTCAAACGCCAGTTGAGCGCGGTGTGGATCGCGCCGAGTTTTGAGCAGGCAAAGAAAACGTCGAGATGTTCATAGCCGTCACGCGCAAGGATGGCAACGCGGTCGCCTTTTCCTATGCCCTGAGATTTCAACCAGTTGGCCAGTTTATTGGCGCGGCGATTCGCGTCGCGGAAGGTCAGCCGCCACTCAGGCGATTTGCCCGCGTCAATGAAAGCGAGTTTATCGGGGCTGTAAAGTTCGCGTCGTGCCAGATAATCACCGATGTACATGTTCACTCCTTCTGGAGTGCGGGAGCAAGCTCCCGCTGTATGACGGCAAGCCGTCATACTCCAAATTATTTCGCAGTCCAACGCCAAACTGATGACGCCATCGTGATCCCGCCGCCGCTGGCGCAGAACAAAATCACGTCGCCGGGGTTGGGACCTTTTCCCTGCGCAATTGCATCGTCAAGCGCCATGACCACGCACGGCGAACCGGTGTAGCCCCATTTGTCCATGACCCAGTGAGTCTTTTCTATGGGCTGCTTAAGCAAATCCATCATGAATTCAATGGTGCGGAGGTTCAACTGGGTGAAAAAATAATGTTCGACATCATCGAAAGTTAATCCCGCTTTATCGAGCGCGCCCTGCATGAGCTTCGGCCAATATTCGGTGTTGAAGGTCTTCGGAAATTTTTTGACAAACTCCACTTTGGGAGCGCCGAACTGCGCCAGGTTCACCGGCGTGCAGGGACGGAATGTTCCGCCCGTGTAAATTCCCAGCGCATCGTGGAAGGAACCGACCGCCAGTAAATTGCTGCCGAGAAAGCCTTGTTCCTCGCCAATCCCCAAAACGACCGCGCCCGCGCCGTCCGCAAAAAGATTGGCGGTCTTTTTATCTTTGAGATCGAGGAAGCGGCTCATGCCATATCCGCCCGCGACGAGGATATATTTCATCTTCGGTTCGGTCATCAGATAACGCGCGCCTTGGTCGAGAGCAGTGACCCAACCCGCGCAGGCTGAGTTGACATCGTAACAACCCGCTTTGTCCGCGCCCAGTTTGTATTGCACAACGACCGATGTGCTCGGAGAAAGATAATCGGGTGTATCTGTCGAGACGATAATGAGGTCGAGGTCGGCGGCGGAAATTCCGGCACGCTTGATGGCCTTCCTCGATGCTTCGACGATCAAATCCGACGTGACTTGATTGGGAGCCATCCAACGGCGTTCGCGGATGCCGACGTTTTCAATCAGCCATTGCGAAGTGGTTTCGCCCATGAGCGCGTCCACTTCGGCGTTGGTAACAACTCGTTCTGGAACATAACTGCCTGTTGCGAGGATTCGTACGTTGCGGGGCATAATTCCTTCTTTTATTACTTTTCGGGATGTGTTTCGCCACAATCCGATTCTTCGAGCGGGACGAACCGGTGCATAAATTCAACCGCTTCCTGCCAGGCGTTGAAATTTAGTTCCTCGGCATTTTGAATGTGGCGGATCACGCCGCGATACACAGGCCGCACTTCATTATTAACCGACGTATCCTCCACCACAAAGCGGATCACAAAAGACGAGATCGTCGGAGGAACGCCGGTGTTCATTAGCTGCAGAATATCAGAGGCGGGTAACAAGCGGGTTACAAAAAAATAGAGCAGGTTTTACCTGCTCTATTTACCGGTTAATTTTTCGTAGAGTTCCTGCGTTTCGGGAGAAGGAGAAACATCCAACTCTTTGTGCAGGCTCTGAATACAACGCTGATACGTCCGCCCGATCTGTCCGTGATCGCCCAAACGATGATAGGCAAGCATCAGATGACGATAGGCGCGTTCCCAACAATTATCTTGTATCAACACACGCTGACACAAATTAATCGCCTCGGTAAATTTTCCGCTTTGAATATAAAGATCAGATAAACTATCGGCGGCCTCGATGAACATGGTCGAAAGTCGCTCGCGCTCCTCGGCGGCCCAGGTTTCGTAAAGTGTTTCAGGCAAATATTCGCCGCGATACATATTTACGGCTTTTTCCAAACAGATAATTTTATCGGAGGTGGGTTTGGCCGCTTCACGAATGGATTGGACAAATTGCTCGGAGTCCAGCCAGAAGTCCGCGTTGAGACGCAGGGTGTAAGTTGTCCCATCGCGCACCACGAAGGCCGAGTTACTGCCCGAGTCACGTTCAGGTTCCAGTACTTGATAAAGCGTGTTGAGCGTGATCTTGAAATTTCTCTGCGCGATGGATGGGTCGGCTTCGGGCCAGAGATGTTCGCAGATCTGATCGCGGTCAAGAGGCGCATGACGATTGGTGAGCAACAACTGAAATAATTGACGCGCCTTTTCTCGCCGCCAGCCATTGGATGGAATTGCCTCGCTTCCTCTCCAGACCTGAAAGCTTCCTAGTGTTTGAACGCGGAGCATAAAACCGGGGTGACTCTGCACCCCACTTAGCCCAAGCGTTTCCAGCAGGCGGATGGCGTATGCACCCTCCCAGCCGCGTTCGCGGGCGACAACCAATAATGGAGTGAATATACGTTCATCAGGTGCGCCAAGCAAAGATGGATTGGTGAAGAGGAAACCGTAATCTTTTTCACGGCAGGCGGCTAACACGTCTGGCAGAATGCGTTCGAGATTTTTCATCTGCTTTTGTTTGAACAGGCCAAAGCACAGCCACAATCTCGTAGCAGTGCGCCCGAATGGATCGCTGCATTCCCGGAAACCAAGCGCGGCGCGGCTGAGCCATTCATCGGCGGCTTCATAGCGCGCGGCCAACATCAGGCTGGCACCCATCGTCAAGCGAGTCAGGGAAGCAATCCACTCGTCGCCTGCTTGATCAGCAATTTCGATGGCTTGTTGAGCATGTGATTGGGCCAAAGTCAAATCGCCTTGATAACCACAGGCACGGCACAAACCCCATTTGGCTTCAACGAGCAGACGTGGAACATTCAACGTGCGGCTGATCTCGATCGTCTTTTCGAATTGTTCGCGGGCATGGGCGTAATTGACAGAAAAGGTCTGATCGTCACCTGTCAGCATGAGGGCATGGCCCTGGCGCATGTGCCCAACAGCAGTCACGAACGGCGACTTTAGATCATCGCCGCGGCGCGTGCCTTCGAAGGCGGCTTGATAAGCTTGCTCACCCAATCCTTGAAACGAATAGATGAGTGAGAGAATGAGCATCGTCTCACGATGCGCGCGCGGAGTTTGGACCGGTTGTTGCTTTTCAGCTTCAGCGCGTTCTTCGAGGCCGCGGCGGGCTTCATTGAGTCTACCGGTGCGGAGCCAGACGCGGAATAGAAGTTGATCGTTGTATGGGCCTTCGAGCCGCAAATCTTCAGCATGTTGACGCAAACGTTCGGCTTCATCTGCGTGGCCGGAGTTAAGTTTGTTTTCGGCCAATAATTCATAAAGGCGCACTTGAGCTTCACGATCTTCAAATCCGTCGCTGAGCCGAATGGCTTCTTCGAGAAGACGCTCAGCCTGACTTGGATTTACAGTATCAAGGTAAACACGGGCTTGTCCGCGCAAGGCACGCGCTATGCCGTCCTGTTGGCCGCGCGCGCGCCAAGTCGATTCGGCTTGACGATACCAACCCTGCGCTTCACCGAAGCGGGAATGTAAACGGGCCAATTCGCCCAGTGTGAAAACAAGCATGGGATGTTGATGCAAGCTGAGGGGCGGAACACAAGCGATGTAGGTCGCCAGCGTGTCGAGCCGTCCGCTGGAAAGCAGGGTCGCGGCGTACGTGTCGAGCAAATCCGCCATCTCATCCCAGGCTTGCGCCTCGAGCAAATGATAGATGGCGGCTTCTGGATTTTTCTGATGCAGGAGGAAGTGATCCGCAGCGGCTCGATTCCATTGGCTACGCTGTTCGGGCGCGGACTGCTGGCGCAAAAAATTATGGAAGATGTGATGATAACGCAGCGTGCCATCGGCGGTCTCGACCACGAACAGATCCTGTCGGCGCAGGTAGGCCAGCATGGAAGCCGAGTCGCCAGAGGTACGGCCGGCTGCCCTGCGAAGCGCGTCGCAGGCTTCGGGTGAAAGATCGCGCAAGATGGCGGTGATCAATAAAAAATCACGCACATCATCAGGGTGGCGCACGAAAACTTCGCGGGCAAGTACATCAAACAAGGCATCCAATGAATCTGCTTGCCAATGCAAAGGAAATTCGAGCACGGATGACGGCTGCACTGCTGCTATCGTATTATCGGGACTTTGGGTGGGTGGTACGATGCCGCCCTGCTGCGTGCGAATGCTCTGCCAGATCAATTGCAGTGCGATGGCCCAACCTTCGGTATAGGTGAGAAGCGAATCAACTTCTTCGCTGGTCAGATCAAGACCGTATTGTCTAGCAAACAGGGCGGCAATTTCAGGGACGGTAAAAATCAGTGTGGATTGATCGAGGATGAGTGCTTCATCCTGCGAACGCCAACGTGCTAATGTAGGCAGGCTTATGGTTGGACGCCCCGAAAGCAGGACATGCACAGCAGCAGGAGCGAGGCCGATCAAACGATCAAGAATGTGCACCACTTCCCCGCTTTCGGTAACGATGTGGGCATCGTCCAGCACAATCAACACAGGCTCCGTTAGATAAGCACTAAGTACGTTCAAAAATTGATCCAATACACCGCGCCACGGCAGTGGACCTTGCGCACCATCCCAGGCTTCGAGCATCGGAATCGGAAGGTCGGGAATTTCGGGTAAGGATTCACGCGCCGCGTAGAATAGATGCAGGAGGAAGACCAGCGGATCGTTATCCTCCTCGTTAGCCTGGTACCAGATCAACGGGCGAAGCTCCGCTGCCAGTTCAGCCAGCGCGGTGCTTTTGCCGTATCCCGCGCCGGCTTGCAAAATAGTGAGCCGGTAATCGAGCGCTTCACGCAACGCAGCGCTGACGCGTGGACGCGCCAGGGTCCGCGCATTACGCGGCGGAGGAATGATCTTGGTACGAAGAACGCGGGGGAAGATACGCTGCATGAGGCGACGACTATTGCCAGTGAAATTTCACCATGAGCAATGTACAAAGCATTCTACCTCAAACAATCGCTCCTTCTGTGAACTGCGTCCTATAAGGCAGACAAAAAAAGAAAGTCCTCCCGTACTAGACGGACAGACACCTGCGTTCGAAGGGTGTCTGTCTTGTTTTCAATTAGTATTACAGCACGATGCCAGACAACTTGATGCTAAAAATTAGGAATTCGGGTGAAAAACAAAGAGCGTCCCTTCAGAAAGGAGGTACTGACGGTTGCTATCCAAAGCGACCCTCAACCAAGGAGAAATTACCCCAATAAGTATCACCAGTTCCTGGCGATTTTACTACTTCACAAAGGGAGTTTTGTTGCCAGTTCCTCGGTTGACTTTTTTAGTTCAGGCACATGATCATAGACCGGAATCCCCAGCCGGTCAGCTTCCTGCACCTTCAAATCCGCAGGCAGGAAGCCCAGCAAGGGCAGACCGGGCATCTCGGTTTTCAGGAACGTGGCTTCATCGTCGTTGCGGACCTTGTTGCCAACCAGATATAGCCGCGTCAGGCCGATGTCGTTGGCAAGTTTCTTGATCTGAGCGGCGGTGCCAAGACTGCGGCGCGTTGGCTCGACGACGATCAGCATGGCGTCCACGAAGTCCACCGTGGCGCGGCCGAGATGCTCTACGCCCGCGTACATGTCGAGCAACAACACATCTTCCTTGCTGAAGAGCAAATATGTGAAGAGAGTCTTGAGCATGGCCGCTTCGGGACAAATGCAACCGGAGCCACCCAGTTCCACCGAACCCATTTCCAGCAGGCGCACGCCGCGATGAAGGAGGCTAAATCGTTCGGGGATGTCATCCACGCGCGGGTTGAGGGTAAAGAATCCGCCCACCATGCCGGGTTTCGCTCCGGTACGTTCCTCGATGAGTTCATCCATTTCGGCGATGGGATGGAGTTGGGCGCGTAATTCAGGGGAAAATCCCAGCGCTCCCGCCAGGCAGGGCGAGGGGTCTGCGTCGACTGCCAGTACCTGCCGCCCCATAGCGGCATAAACCTGGGCGAGCAGCGCCGTCAGGGTTGTCTTTCCAACACCGCCCTTACCGGTAATTGCCAGTTTCATATCATCACCTACTCTACTAAATGGATTGGGGGCGGCGCTTGAAACGCCGCCCCATTTAGTAATTTATCCCGCTGTCACATAACGATCCATCTTCCTGGGTTGTGCAAGGATGTAATGACCGTAGTGGAAACGAGGGCCGAGTAATTCGCGGCGCAGGGCAGAGACATCCGCTTTCTCGCGAATCAGGGTTTGATAAATGCCCGCCCGTTCGATCTGACCGACCAGGATCAGGTCGGGAGTCGAAGGAAGCGAGGCGGAATCAACGATGGGAATGTTCATCCGTTTCAGAAAATCCAATTGATGCGCAGGGACGCCGCGATATTCATCCGCCGATTTGGTCAACGCGACAATAACCTGTGCACCCCAGTTATGCAGATGACGCGCGGTGGTCATTCCGCCCCCGCCGTTGCCCCCGTTACCGCACATGACAACTACGTTGCGATCTTTCACCATTCCCCCCATTTGATGGCGCGCCATTTCCGCAAAATTGCGCCCCGCATTTTCCATCATCTGGATCAATTCGATGTGATAGTCCTCGATCATTGCGCGATCCACTTCAATCATTTGAACGGTGGTGAGCGCTGGAATGGATTTGTGATTTATCGACATACATCCTCCGTATCCTTGCTATCAAGGATAGTATTCACATGAAAACTATTACCTGTGGTTTATAATCCAAATATGGATAAGCGAACCAACGAGGAATGGATTGCGGATTTACGCGCGGGCGGAGAATCACAGGCTCAAGCATTGGAAGATTTGCGCGCAATCATTTTGCGGGGCCTGCCGTATGCGATTGCTGGAAGGATCGCACCCAACAGTCCCGAGTCCGAAGCACTGGTGGAAGAAGTAGTACAGGAAACGCTGATGCGTGTTTTGGATAATTTGGACACATTCGAAGGACGCAGTCAATTTACCACCTGGGCGCACAAAATTGCGGTGCGCGCCGCGCTGACTGAGTTGCGCCGTGTCCGCTGGAGGGAAGTGCCCCTGCCCGAGACGGGAATGAACGATGATGAAGATAATTCATATCGTGAATTGCCAGATCATCAACCAAGCCCGGAAGACCAGGTAGATAGAATGGATATGATGAAACGGATAAACCGCATCATCATGGAAGAATTGACAGAAAAACAACGTAAGGCGTTAATGGCAACAATGGAAGGGTTTCCACTGGAAGAAACCGCACAACGTTTGGGAATGAATCGGAATGCCTTGTATAAACTCATGCACGATGCGCGCCTGCGGCTCAAGAAACGATTGGAAAAAGAAGGACTAACTCCGCAGGAAGTTTTATCCGTTTTTGAGCAGGTTGGGAAGTAAGACAATGGACACTCATTGTTATCCATTTGTAGAAGGAATTTAAGATATGAAGTTCAAACAAATATTCCAGTGGCTTTTTGGCAGGAAAAAATCCTCATCTCCACAGAATGGAATGAAGGGTGATAAATCTGAGATGATGAAAAATATGATGGCGATGCTGTCAAATACGCAGGATGTTGAACTGACATGTGATGATGTATTTGCTTTACTGGATCAGTTTGCCGAACTCGCGGCACAAGGGGAGGATGTGGCGCAATTGATGCCGCTGGTAAAACAGCATCTGGATATGTGTGAAGATTGTCGGGAAGAGTATAAGGTATTGGAAAGCATTGTACACAATGTCGCCTGAAGAACAGGTTTAACCAGCGTTTACTGAAAGCCCTACTATTAAAGCCGTCATTCAATCATTGGATCGAATGACGGCTTTTTGCATTTATGAATCAATAGTCCATGAAAATGGGTAAGAGAAATCGGTAGGTTTATATCAGGTGGGTATAAGACTAAATTCAAAAGGAGATAAATAAAAATGAATATTCTAAATGCAGTTATCGCTGGCATTGTTGGGACCGTTGTCTTTACAGCCGTCCTGATGATGGCGCCCAAAATGAGAATGCCGAAGATGGACATTGTTGATTTGCTGGGCAGTATGTTCAACGCCAAATCGAATCCCGTGTTGGGCTGGATGATGCACCTGATGATGGGTGTTGTCTTCGCCCTGATCTATGCCTTCCTCTGGTCACTTGGCTTCGGCACGGCAACCTGGGTCTATGGTCTGATCTTTGGTGCTATCCATTGGCTGCTCGTCGGCATGGTCATGGGGATGATCCCAATGATGCACGTTGGGATTAAGACTGGCGCAGTGAAAGCTCCAGGTTTGTGGATGACCAACAACGGCGGCATGATGGCTTTCATGGGCGGGTTGGTTGGACATGCGATCTTTGGCGCGGTAGTTGCGCTGGTATATGCCGCTCTCTAAAATTCATCTCTTCTCCTCCTCAGCATACAGCCTGTCAGCGCGCAGGCTGTATCGCTATCATTCACTTGAAAGGAATTTTTTTTATGACCGACTCTCGCTTAGCTCCAGAAGTAATTACTCTTTACGGTACAGGCTGGTGTCCAGACTGCAAACGCTCCAAGCAATTCTTTGGCGAACAGCGTGTCCCATATCATTATGTGGATATTGACCAGGACGTCGAAGCTATGGCATTTGTCGAAAAGACCAACAAAGGCTTCCGCAGTATTCCAACCATTGTGTTCCCTGATGGAACCGTTTTTGTCGAACCATCAAATGCACAACTGGCGGAGAAGCTTGGGATGCAGACGCGCGCCAAGCGTGCCTTTTATGATGCCATCATCATTGGCGGAGGTCCAACTGGTTTGACTGCCGCCGTTTATCTGGCACGCGAAGGTTTGGATGCGCTTGTGATCGAGAAGGCTGGACTGGGTGGGCAGGCAGGCATTACCCAGACATTGGACAACTTTCCAGGTTTCGATGAAGGCATTCCCGGTGCTGAGTTCGCGGCGCGATTGACACGCCAGGCACAAAAGTTCGGCGCGGAAATCTTGCAGGCGCAAAATATTGTCTCCATCGAACAGGATGGGCAATACCTGTGCGTGCATACCTCCGATGGATCGGAGTATGGAGCAAAAGCAGTATTACTTGCAACTGGGGCGCACTATCGCCGACTTGGGATTCCAGGGGAGGATGATTTGATTGGCGCAAATGTTCATTTTTGTGCCACTTGTGATGGGGCTTTTTACAAAGGGAAAAAAGTGTTAGTGGTCGGCGGCGGCAACAGTGGATTTGAAGAAGGACTATTCCTGACCAAATTTGCCAGTCGAGTAGATATTGTCGAATTTCTGCCGCAAGTAAAGGCCAGCAAAATATTACAGGAAAAAGTGGCTGAGAAGGAAAACATGTCTGTGACAGTCAACCACGCTGTCAAGGAACTGCGCGTTAACGGCAGCCAGTTGGACGCTGTCATTGTTGAGGATCGTGCCACTGGCGAACAAAAAGAATGGCGCTACGATGGCGTATTTGTATTTGTTGGTTTTTCACCCAACAGCAATCTAGTCAAAGGCAAGGCGGAAATTGATCAATGGGGTTCGGTTGTCACCGATAAGACTTTGATGACTTCCATCCCCGGTCTGTTCGCGGCTGGAGATGTGCGCGCTGGTTCCACTAAACAGGCAGCTGCTGCGGCAGGCGAGGGAGCGACAGCTGCGCTGATGATCCGGCAATACCTGGCGGACAAATAAAATGAAAATCGAACTGCTTTATTTTGAAGGTTGTCCTTCTTGACAGGTTGGGTTGGATAACCTGCGATCCGTATTACGTGCTGAGGGATTGGATGTACCCGTGGAATTAGTTGAAGTATTGGATGATGATGAAGCGACGCACAAAAAATTTCTTGGCTCGCCATCTTTTCGTGTGAATGGTGTTGAGTTGTGGAATGATAAAAGAGATACCTACTCTTTGAGTTGCCGTGTTTATGCCACTCCAGAAGGGATGAAAGGCAGTCCAACTATTTCCATGCTGCGAGAGGCAATTCATCGAATTATTAGTTAGAACAAATTCGGTCAAAAGGGATGCAAATGAAAAACTTTCTACCGTTATGCTCTCTGCTTTTCAATCGTGGTAAACTGGCTTTGTTCCCCAAAACATTATAGGCTGCGATGTAATCACAAGAGAACACTGTATTTTAGCGACATAATTGCCACCGAAGAAAGAAAAAGTACCAAAATAGCTGGTATATTTACCCAATTTCCCACTATTTTACACATTGAGAAGATATGAAAACCCTTTCAGCCACCGCTCAGGCAAATCCAAATATTGCTTTCATAAAATATTGGGGAAATCGCGACAACGCCCTGCGACTCCCTTCCAATGGTTCCATCTCCATGAATCTGGATGGACTCTTCACGCGCACAACTGTCACCTTCTCCGCAGCGACTCATACCGATAAACTATTCCTGAATAAGAAGCCGGTTCATGGTCCCGGCCTTGACCGCGTCAGCGCGATACTTGATCTGGTGCGCAGCATGGCCGGGATGGATCAGCGCGCAGAAGTCCTCAGCGAGAATAACTTTCCATCTGGCGCGGGGATCGCATCATCTGCGTCAGCGTTTGCGGCGCTGGCTTTATCGGCGAGCAAAGCCGCCGGTCTGGATTTGAGCGAACGCCAACTCTCACGGCTGGCGCGACGCGGCTCCGGCTCTGCATCACGTTCCATTCCTGGCGGATTTGTCGAATGGCAGGCTGGCGTGGGCGATGAAGATTCGATTGCCTTTTCGATTGCATCGTCGGAGCACTGGTCTCTCGTTGACTGTATCGCCATCGTCAGTTCTGCTCATAAAAAAACCGGTTCCACCGAAGGTCACGCCATTGCCGGGACGAGTCCTCTGCAGGCCGCGCGCGTGACTGATGCGCCGCGTCGACTCGACCTATGCCGCCGCGCGATTCTGGGTCGCGATTTTGAGGCGTTGGCATCCATCGTCGAACTGGATTCAGATATGATGCATGCCGTGATGATGACCTCTTCTCCTGCCCTGCATTACTGGCAACCTGCTTCGATGGCTGTGATGAAAGCCATTCGACAGTGGCGCGGGGATGGGAGTCCGGCTTGTTATACGGTAGATGCCGGGGCGAACGTTCATGTCATTTGTCCCGAAAAAGAAGCGGGGGAGATCGCTGCGCGCTTGCATAAGATTGCAGGAGTCAAAGGTGTCCTCACAGCGCGCGTAGGTGGTTCGGCAACAATCGTTAAAGCAGGGATTGCTTCGTCGCCCAAAAACGGCTCCTCGCAATGACCCCAAGTCGCGTTCATCTGCCGCTAATTTAAACCAGATATAATCAGTCTCGAGTAAACCCATGAATACTTCCTTATTAACTGGCTTGACCTTTGTTGCTGTGTTCGCAGGTGTGGTCTTTATCCACGAACTTGGGCATTTTATCATGGCGCGGCTTTTGAAAGTAGAAGTCGAAGAGTTTGGTTTTGGCTTGCCGCCGCGCATCTTGACCATGTGGCGCGAAAAAGGCTACATTCTTCTAAAAAGTGGACGGCGACTTGTGATTCCGCGCACCTTCGGCCTGCCGTTCGGTTGGTCCACGGTGCTAAACCATGAATTGAAGCTGACCGCCGATCAGGTGGATAACCTGTTTGTTTTGCGAACCTTGGAATGGACTGAGGCCGTGCCGGGGAAAAAGAACTCCCCCATCAGTGATCCTTTAAAGAAAGAAGAAATTCTGGTGGATGAAACGGGCCGCGTTCTAAAGCCACACACTGTTGCATCTGGCGAGATGGCGCGACAAGTAGTTGTAGGTGAGCATCCGGGCGACATTGAGTTGACCGATGTCATCGTCGAAGCTCATCCCGGCGTGGAACTGACACTTAACTGGCTTCCAATTGGCGGCTTTGTGCGGCCAAAGGGCGAAAACGATCCAACCGTGCCGGGCGGCCTCGCCGCATCCAGTCCGTGGACGCGTCTGGCAGTTTTGTTTGCCGGGCCGATCATGAATCTGCTGTTGGGAATTGTGGTCTTTAGTCTTTTGTTCTACCAGATGGGTGTGCCTGATTACACACAAGTGCAGATCGGCACCGTTCTTCCTGATTCTCCAGCCGCGCAAGCTGGCATTCAAGTTAATGATGTGATCGCCACCGTAAATGGTGCACGCATCACGGACTCGACTCAACTGCACGATATTATTTATGCCAACCTCGACAAGCCGGTTGTATTCACTATTCGTCGCGGCAAAGAAACGGTGACGCTGACGGCCACACCTTTGAGTACGCGCCCCGCAGACAAGGGCGCACTTGGCATCTCGATGGGACCGGCTATTGTGCAATCAGGGTCGGTAACCGAATCTTTGCAATATGGCTCGATGGCAGTTTATTTACAGGCGCGTGCGCTTGTTCTGTTACCGGCTCAAATGATCCGCGGCCAGCTCAGCCCCCAGGAAGGCCGCATCATCGGACTCAAAGGCATCTATGATCTCTTCGGTCAGGCTGTCAACCGCGACGTGCAAAGCCGTGCCCCGGTTGCATCCACGCCTGTGTCGTCTTCTGCGCAGACGCCGACCTTCTTCACTCTACAAATAATCGGTGCGCTCACCATCAGCCTCGGCGTGCTTAACCTGTTTCCCTTCCCAGCTCTTGACGGCGGACGTATTCTCTTCGTCCTGCCCGAAATCATCTTCCGCCGCCGCGTTCCAACTGAATGGGAAAATAGAATCAACACTATCGGCATGGCAATCCTTTTGCTCTTTATGCTTTACGTCAATGTTATGGACTTTGTCAGTCCTGCAATTACCAACCTGCCGTAATGACCGAAAAAAAATCACCCGGTCCAAAAATAATCGACGAATTGTTGGACGGCTCGAAGGTGTTCTCGCGCCGGTCCCTGCAAGCGTTATCGGATATTGACCCCGCTTCGCTCAAAACTTTGATGGAAGCCTGGCATCGCGTCCAACCGGAACGCAAGCGGCTCCTGCTCGAAGAGCTTTATTCGCTGGCTGACGATGACACTCTCGTCTCATTTGACGATTTCGCGCGTACCATGCTGACCGACGAGGACGCGCAAGTACGGGCAGGCGCCATCCGTCTGCTCGATGAGTGTGAGGACCTAAAACTTATCCCGACATTTATCAAATTCCTGACGAACGATGACAGCGCCGAGACGCGCTCCCAGGCCGCGATCGGGTTGGGGAAATATGTAGAGATGGGTGAACTCGAAGAGATCAGCGAAAAGATGAAACGTCAGGTGGAAGATGCGCTGCTGGCGAAAGTCAACAGCGACGATCAACTTCTTGTGCGGCGTAACTCGCTTGAGGCGCTTGGCTACTCGTCCCGCCCTGAAGTTATCACTGCGATAAAGTCGGCCTATCACCGCGAGAATCCCGATTGGCAGGCCAGCGCATTGTTTGCGATGGGACGTTCCGCCGATGAGCACTGGGAAGATCATATTCTTTCCAGCATATTGGATGAGATCGAGATCGTGCGTCTTGCAGCGGTCGAGGCCGCGGGCGAGTTGGGTCTGGATTCTGCCCGCACGGCTTTATTCAGATTGCTGGAAGATGAAGAAGATGATGATATCACTGCCGCGGCGATTTGGTCGCTTTCGCAAATCGGCGGTGAGGACGTCCGCATTTATATTCAAAACCTGATTGACCAGAGTGAAGACGAAGACGATGAACAAGTGGCGTTTCTCGAAGAGGCGCTCGACAACCTGTTTTTCACCGAAGACCTGGCAAAGTTTGATCTCTTGAATTTGGATACCGACGATGATCTTGTTGACATTGAAACTGACGAAGACGAATAACAGAAAAATTTCGTAACCAGTTTATTGCGTGTCGTTGCTGGTCGCGTTCTTTGCTCAATGAAAAATGTCCCCGCAACGATTTTTATTTAAGGGTTGGCGTATATACTTTTACACGCTTTGCGGTTTACAATATCTCCCATGCCGCTGAACGAACTACTTACAACCTTTGCCAATAACATCCTGCCCATCCTGCTGATCAGCGGGGCGGGCCTTTTGCTTGGTAAAACCATTCCGGTCGATGCGCGCAGTCTCGGGCGCGTGGTCTTTTATGTGTTCAGCCCCATCCTGGTCTTCAATCTACTCATACATACCGAGCTTAATTCAAGCGACATATTCATCACGATGGGCTACACCACTGCAGTCTGTCTTATGACCGGGTTGTTCACTTTGTTACTTGGAAAATTGTTGCGCTTCGACCGTCCCGTATTGATGGCAATTCTGCTTACTTCCATTTTCGGTAATACCGGAAATTACGGTCTGCCGCTTGTTTCGTTCGCCTTTGGCAAGGATGCGCTGGCATTTGCAACGCTCTGCTATGTGACCGTGTCGATTCTCACCAATACTTTTGGCGTGCTGATCGCCTCACTTGGGCACATGGATATTAAGACAGCTCTCATGGGCCTCTTCAAAGTTCCCACGATGTACGCGGTGATTCTGGCGACCTTGCTTAACCGTTTTCATCTTGTTTTGCCGATCCCTCTTGCCCGCACTGTTGATCTCGCCGCCAATGGCAGTATTCCGGTAATGGTCCTCTTGCTTGGGCTGGAACTCTCACGCTTCCAATGGTCGCGCAATTTCCATGCGGTGGGATTGAGTGTTGCGATGCGGCTATTGGCCGCACCCGTCATTGGATTATTACTCGCCATTCCATTTGGCTTGCAGGGCGCTGCGCGGCAGGGGAGTGTGATCGAAGCCTCGGTACCCGCCGCGGTGATGAATACGGTGCTGGCAACCGAATACGGCCTCGACACATCGCTCGTGACCGCCATCGTTTTCGTCGGCACGATACTTAGTCCGCTGACGCTCACGCCCTTGTTGGTTTATCTGGGAAGGTAACAATGCGAAGAATATTTCTCTCGGCCAGCTTGATACCCACTGGCGCGAATCCGCGTTGGGATAAAATGTGACCGGCGTCGCTCTAGGCAACTTGCTGCCTTATACCATTTTGCTCGCGCTGGTTTTGATTGTCCCTGTCGATGGCGCATTGGCTGTTATTATCGGGAGGAAGAAGAATGCTGGGAAAAAATGAAATCGTCCGCCTTCATATATGGGTCACGGGGCGCGTGCAGGGCGTTGGCTTTCGCGCCCATGTGGAGTATCACGCGCGCCAGGTTGGCGGCGTCACCGGTTGGGTGAGAAATGTCGGCTATGATGTGGTTGAAGTTGTGGCAGAGGGGGAGCGAAGTTCTGTGGAAAGTTTTGCCGAGCTGGTAAAGCAAGGTCCGGCCGGTGCGCATGTAAATGAATCGCGTTTGGAAGAAGAATTATCAACAGGTGAGTTTTCTGCCTTCAGTGTCAAGAGAAGTTTATAACATTCCGATATTCAAATGTTCGAAATCTATTTCAGGCCGGCCTTCTTTTGCCGGATAAGTCAGCCAGGTCAAAAACTCCGTATTTCCCTTCGGCCCTAACAGCGGACTGCGAATCAACCCGCGCACGGCAAAACCTTCAGCATGTGCGAAGGTCAGTACATCGCGCAGCACCTGTTGATGAATGTCCGGATCACGGATCACTCCATCGCCGCGGGCTACATCTTTTTTCCCGGCCTCGAATTGGGGTTTGATGAGGGCAATGACGCCCTCACCCCTTTGCCCCTCTCCCAATATTGGGAGAGGGGATGGGGGTGAGGGGAACCAACGTTTCACTACCGGCAACAAAATCTTCAACGAAATAAACGAAGCATCAATCGTGGTCAGTGAAATTCTCTCCGGCAAAGATTCAACAAAACGTGCATTGGTCGATTCCATGACAACTACACGCGGATCGTTGCGTAATTTCCAGTGCAAAATGCCTTTGCCTACATCTATAGTGTATATTTTGGCCGCGCCGCGTTGTAACATGCAGTCAGTGAAGCCGCCGGTGGAGGCGCCGACATCGGCGCAGACGCGCCCATTAAGATCAAGGCCGAAGACTTCGATGGCGGCATCCAGCTTCTCGCCGCCGCGCGATACAAAGCGCGGACCCCGTTCCACGTCTACGCGCGAGGCGGAATCAACTGACGTTGCGGGCTTGAGCGCAACTTGATCGTTCACGCGGACTTGTCCAGTCATGATCAAGGCCTGGGCCTTGGCGCGGCTTTCGGCCAGTCCGCGTTCGACGACGAGCAAATCCAATCTGACCTTTGGCATGAGGGTATTGTAATTCGATATTTGACAATTCGACACTCGGCGCTCGAATCATCAAATA
>Ga0172369_10000487_pt1 | contig 58825 bp, 43 predicted proteins | sample LakKiv25m_FD_114539 | JGI IMG/M metagenome (GOLD analysis project Ga0172369, IMG submission 114539) | Freshwater microbial communities from Kabuno Bay, South-Kivu, Congo - kab_022012_11.25m | ecosystem: Environmental > Aquatic > Freshwater > Lake | place: Democratic Republic of the Congo...
AAAAGAGTGTGAATTCATTGTCAGGCTAACAAATGTAAGGATTTTGGCCAATCCTGAAACTTAAGGGCCGGTTGAGTTGTTCAATTGTCTATCTTTATCCAAACCTTGTAATCTATGGATAAACACGATTATCTCAGCCAGGCCGAACCCGGATTGATAGACAGGATGTATCAGCAATATCTTGCAGATCCGGAATCTGTTGAATCCAGCTGGAGAAAATTCTTTGAAGGTTTTGAATTTGCCCGCCAGAGTGTTTCGTCGGGTAATTTGTCGTCAGAAATTGTTGATAAGGAATTCAAGGTACTTGACCTGATTGACTGGTATAGGAAAAGAGGTCATCTGTTTACCAGGACCAATCCTGTCAGGGAAAGGCGGAAGTACTACCCTACTCTGGATTTTGAGAATTTCGGTCTTGAGGAAAAGGACCTTGACACGGTTTTCCAGGCAGGAAAACAAATAGGCCTGGGTCCGGTCAAACTGAGAGACATCATAGAGCATCTTAAGGAGACCTATTGTCAGAGTGTCGGGGCTGAGTTTATGTTTATCAGGAACCAGGTGATCCTGGAGTGGCTGCAGAAAAGGATGGAGTCCAGTCGTAATCGAGCCGTATTTACAAAAGAAGAGAAAAAGCATATTTACGAGCACCTGACGATGGCGGTAGGGTTCGAAAAATACATTCATAAGAAATTCGTCGGACAGAAGAGGTTTAGCCTTGAAGGACTTGAGGCTCTGATACCTACCCTTGATTGGCTGATTGAGAGGGGCTCCGAGACGGGAATCAATGAATTTGTGCTGGGTATGGCCCACAGAGGAAGGCTTAATGTTCTGGCCAATATTCTCAAAAAACCGTACGCCGATATTTTCAAGGAGTTTAAGGCAACTGATTATGAAGAAGGCATTGAGCTGGGCGATGTTAAGTACCATCTTGGGTATGACAGGCAAATAAAAACCGACAGCGGGAATGAGATCCGTGTGGAACTGCTTCCAAACCCCAGTCATCTTGAGACGGTTGGACCTGTAGTTGAAGGCCTGGCCAGGGCCAGGCTCGACAAGATCTTCCATGGGGATGGTACCAGGCTGGTTCCTGTCATTATACACGGGGATGCAGCACTGGCCGGACAGGGAGTGGTGTATGAGGTGCTGCAGATGTCACAACTTCCCGGATATAAAACCGGTGGCACGATCCATATCGTCCTGAATAACCAGGTCGGTTTTACCACCAACTATCTGGAAGGCAGATCAAGCACCTATTGCACTGACGTTGCGAAGGTGGTGAAAGCACCAATTTTTCATGTTAATGGTGATGATGTTGAAGCTTTGATCTTTACGATCAGACTGGCAGTAGATTTCAGGCAGGAGTTCGGTCAGGATATTTTCATTGATATCCTGGGTTACAGGAAATATGGTCATAATGAGGGGGATGAACCGAGATTTACACAGCCACTGCTTTACAAGGCCATTGAAAAGCATCCTGACATAAGACAGATTTACGGTGATAAGCTGATTCAGGAGGGTTCTGCCAGCAAGGAGGATCTGCAGGCCATTCGTGATCAGTTCGATGCCGATCTGGACAATGCTTTTGAATTGTCGGCACAAACGGAAAAGATCAGGATCAGGCCTTTCCTGAAAGAAGACTGGGAAGGATTTCATCATCCTGTTTCAGATGAATTCTTCAATCCTGTAGGCACAGCCTATCCAAGGGAGAAGCTTATCAAGCTGGCCACGAAGATCAACACACTTCCCGAAGGGTATAATTTTTTCCAGAAGGTTCACAAAATTGTTGAAGCCCGGATCCATTCGATTTCCGAAAACAAGCTTGACTGGTCGATGGGGGAACTTCTTGCTTATGCAACCCTACTAAGCGAAGGAACGCCGGTAAGGATCTCTGGTCAGGACAGTGAACGCGGAACCTTTGCCCACAGGCATGCAGCTCTGGTACAGGAGGATACGGGAGATAAATATTATCCGTTAAAGAACCTGCCTGACCAGAAGGCACCTTTTGAAGTTTACAATTCCCTTTTATCAGAATATGGTGTTCTGGGATTTGAATATGGTTACTCACTCGCTTTTCCCGAATCCCTGGTGATCTGGGAGGCCCAATTTGGTGATTTTGCCAACAATGCCCAGGTGGTAATTGACCAGTATATAAGCTCTGCCGAAGAGAAATGGGGCCTGCAAAACGGGTTGGTCATGCTCCTGCCGCACGGGTACGAAGGCCAGGGTCCGGAGCACTCATCAGCCAGAATTGAGCGTTATCTGAATCTGGCTGCCAGAAACAACATGACTATCACCAACCCCACTACTCCGGCAAACCTGTTTCACCTCTTGAGAAGACAGGTTTTGCGTAACTACAGGGTTCCTCTCATTGTTTTCTCCCCCAAAAGTCTGCTGCGCCACCCGGAATGTGTTTCACCCATTGAAGATTTTTCGGAAGGCACATTCATGGAAATCATTGATGATCCGGAAACGGATCCCATGGCAGTTAAAAGGATAGTATTCTGTTGGGGAAAGATTTATTATGATCTCATTAAACCCAAAAAGGAGTGGAATGCCAGGGACATTGCACTGATCAGGATTGAACAGGTTTACCCGTTCCCTCATCAGGCCATGAAGGCTATTCTGAAGAAATATCCGAATGCCCTGCTGCATATTTGGGTTCAGGAGGAACCTGAGAATATGGGAGCATGGAGATTCATTCAGAATGAGGTTCCCTATATAAGCTGGATCCCCGTTTGCAGGAAACCAAGTGCCTCACCGGCAACCGGTTTGAACCGGATCCATCAGCTTACCCAGCAGGAAATTGTTGACAAGGTATTCAGAAAATGCACCTGCGAGCTAAAGAACAAATATTGCGGGTTGCAGTGTGTGGAAGGAAAATCGAGAATTGAAATCCTTAAAGAGTTTGAATATTTATGATTGAGCTGAAAGTCCCCTCTCCCGGTGAATCAATCTCTGAGGTTGAAATTGGATCATGGCTGGTCGATGACGGTTCATGGGTTGAAAAAGACCAGGAAGTTGTATCTCTGGAAAGTGAAAAGGCAAGTTTGGTTGTAAATTCTCCGGAATCAGGTGCCATACGAATTCTGGTTCCCAACGGAACCAGGGTTGCCGTGGGTGCAGTGGTCGCAGAAATCAATCCGGCAGCCGAAAAGGTTGCAGGCAAAAAGCCCGTGGAGTCACCGGCACCGAAGAAACCCGAAAGTCAGCCTGAAGAAAAAAAGATAGTTCCCGCCGCACCGGTTCCGGAATCGGTAAGAATCACGCCGGTTGCCCGGGAGATCATGCAGGAACACGGACTTTCGGTGGATGATATTCTGAACGGTTTAAGGAGAATAACCAAAGAAGACGTTCTGAAGGTTATTTCAGCCCCAAAAACGGCGGAGGATTTTCCGGTCAGGGAGCGGGCCATTGACAGAAAGCCCATGAGTCTCCTGCGCAAGAAACTGAGCGACAGACTTGTAGCCGTCAAAAATCAAACGGCCATGCTGACCACCTTTAATGAGGTCGATATGTCGGCAGTGATGGATCTGCGCAACAGGTACAAATCGGAGTTTGAGGAAAAACACAAGGTTAAGCTTGGTTTCATGTCCTTCTTCTCGATGGCTGCCGTGCGGGCTCTGAAAGCATTTCCGCAGGTAAACAGCCAGATAGACGGAGAAGATATTGTAAGTTTCAATTTTGTTGATATCGGGATTGCTGTTCAGACCCCTAAAGGGCTTATGGTCCCGGTTTTAAGAAATGCAGATTCTCTGGATCTGGCCGGATTTGAGGCCGGTATCGGGGCTTTAGCCCAGAAGGCAAGGGATAACAGGATCAGCATGGAGGATCTTCAGGGCGGCACTTTCAGTATTACCAACGGCGGTGTTTTCGGTTCACTCCTGAGCACTCCGATCCTGAACCCTCCCCAATCTGCCATCCTTGGAATGCACAATATTGTTGACCGGCCTGTCGCTCTTAACGGCCAGGTGGTCATCAGACCGATGATGTATCTTGCCCTTTCCTATGATCACCGGATCATCGACGGCAAGGATTCCGTCGGGTTTCTGAAAGCAATCAAGGAGATGATTGAGAATCCGGTTAAGCTTCTTGATCAAACAGGGAGGGCTGAACGAAGCCTGATGGGCCTTTAACCTCTGTCAGCTGAGGCGGATCAAGATACAGGAGATAACCTTTGATGCCGGGATATCCCATTTGGCGGATCAGTTTCATGTAACCTGAAACCTGTTGTATGTGTTCCGGCTCCGCGGACCCGGTTTTATAATCCAATATCACAGCTTCCTGGCCCCGGTGCATAAACCGGTCGGGACGTCTGTCACCAGAACCCGGGACCAGGATGACCGGTTCAGTCATTACTTCCCAGGAACCACTGAACCAATCCCTTACCTCCGGTATTTCGAACAGAGTAGCCAGATTCTTCTGAATCCTTTCCAGGTCTGAAGGTTTGCATTCACCGCGGTTTACCATATCAGTCAACACCTGATCGGCATCGGAGGCAGTTTTGATGGTTTCCATGACCCGGTGGACCAGAATGCCGTAACGGCGCGCTTCATCGATGGAGGTGAGCAAAGGTTTTACCAGGCTTCCGATACGGAATGGAATAAAATCCCTGCCCAACATTTCATCGTCAGTAACTTCTGCCTTTGTTCTGGTATTTGCTGTGTTTTGGTCGCCAAGCCTCATTACCCCTTCGATCGGGGGGACCGGCAGGTTAGCAGCAACGGCGTTTGCAACTGTAAGCTGGTTGCCGGCAACAGGGCACATGGCTATTAAAACCTCTTCCGCCCTGGTAAACGCAACATAAAGAAGGTTGAGGTTATCCAGCATGGCTTCAAGCTTTTCTGACCGATAGGCTTGATCGAACCAGGTGTTCCGCAAACCTGCACCGTATCTGACCGGCACCTTTGGAATAAGATTGAAAGGTGTACCGGCTGTATCTGCCCATATCCAGGGACTTTTGCGGCCCGAGTGATCGACCGGCCAGTTGCAAAACGGTATCAACACTACCGGACTTGACAGACCTTTTGACCGGTGGATGGTCATGATCTGCATGGCCTCCCCCAGCCCCTCGGTTACCAATTTTGATTTTGCACCTGAAACTTCCCACCATTCAAGAAACCCCTCTATATGCCCCGCTCCTTTTTCCCGGTATTGCCTGACCAGATCACGAAACTGGAACAGATAGGGCCGTTCCTCCGGAAGGTTTCCAAGTCCAAGCCGTACAACCGCTTCATCCACAACAGAAAGCGGATCAAGTCCCTTCAACTCATCCAATCTCTGCTTCAATATTCCGACAGAAGCTCCATCCTGGTCCGGATCAGGAAACCCTCCCGGGTGTTTGCTCAGATTCAATTGTAAATCAAGATATTGAAGGTAAAACAGCTCCCCGCTCACCAGATATTCGAATACCGAAAGCAATATTCTGATGTTTTCGGCTGCCCCGATCCGAAACACATCATTGGAAACAAATGACCAATTCTGATTGACCTGATCCGGGTGAGAGTCTCTGTATTCATTGAGAATTCCTGCAATAACACCGGCTTCGCGGTTATTCCTTACCAGGAACAGAATATCATTTTGCCGGTATCCGCGGTTTACCAGGAGATCCTGAACAATCAATGGCAATTTCAGGGCGATCTGTTCTCTCCAGCCAATTTCCCCGGCAGAATCGTCGATCACATGGATCTCAACCATCCCTTCAGTATCAGAATGGATTCCTGGCTGCTGAACGGCGTCGCCATAGATCCCTTCAAGGGCATTAATTTCGTCCTCGTGCATACCGGAGAGATCTCCGAAACCTTCCTTCAGTTTATCAATAAGCAAACCCGGGATTGCCGGAAAAACAGCATTGTTAAAATCAATGATTGATTTCCCGCTTCGGTGGTTCATCGACAGGTCTCTTGAATCGATCCCAAATTTTTTAAGATCGATGGCGGCCTGACGGTGGATCAGCTTCCAGTTACTGTTCCGCCAGCGGTATAAAGATTGTTTGACATCCCCTACCACCAGGCCGAAACCATCTTCGGAAAGGCTGTTTTCAAGCAAAGGCAGGAAATTCTTCCACTGAAGGTCCGAAGTATCCTGAAACTCATCAATGAGGTAATGCTTAATGTAGGTTCCGGTTCGTTCGAAAATGAATGGTGTTGGATTGTCCTTGATAATCAATTGAATAAGAGGCTGCGTCAAGGTCAGCAGAATCTCGTTGCTTTTTTGAGCGCTCTGTTTAAGGAAAGCAAGAAGGGTTGAGGAGAACCACAGGGCAAACAGGTTTCTGCTGACAGCCACAGCCGTTTTGTAATCCTTTTCATTTTGTTCAAAAAGCAGGGCCGTTCGCTTCATTAGGTCATTCACTAAAGGGAACACTGAATTGAGAATCTCCGTCTCACGGGCGGATCCCTTCTTTACCCATTTTGAAGGATCGTCTATTGCAGCCAGGGAGCGGGCTCCAGGTGCTTTCGCAGGATCCAGGCTGAAGAGATATCCTGCCGGTCCCAACTTTCCGAAGGAAAACTCTTCAACTGATAGTCCGTGCTCGTCAAGAACTTTCCTGAATTGTTGGGATATGTTCTCAAGTTCGGTTCTGAAACGGCTGATAATTTTTCTTGAAAGTTGTTGCAGGTCCCTGATCTGTGGCTCGGCTAGCCCGCCATTCCCGGGTTGGAGCAGCATACCGATGATCTCTTCCTTCAGCAGTTCGAAGCCGGTATTTACCAGGTCAGCTTCGAGTTTGTGCCATTTTTCCCCTTCCTCCATCCGCTCAGTCACCCATTCAATCAACCATTTGCGTACAGAGGGGTCCTTTCTGACCTGATCAAAAACATAAGTTACAAACTGTTTAAGCACCCTCTCAGTATCCAGTTCCAGCTGATAACCGGAAGAGAGACCAGATTCCCTTGCAAAAGACTTCAGGATTCCCTGAAAAAAATGGTCGATGGTTTCTACGGAGATCTTTGAATAATCATGGAGCATCAGGGTTTTGATCTTTCCTGCCTGATTGCTGATCCATTCTTCTGTTCTGCCGGTTGAACGGACCAAACGTGAGAGATAGGGGGAGGAATCCGGTTTCTTGTCCAGTCTGTGCAGTTCCTGAAAGATCCTGCCCTTCATCTCATCGGCTGCCTTGTTGGTGAAGGTCACAGCCAAAATGGATCTGTAGCTTGCCTGATCTTCAAATATCCTGAGCAGATATTGAAACACCAGTTCAAATGTTTTGCCGGAACCGGCAGAAGCCCTATACAGTAATAGTTGAGACAATCAAATGATCTATTGATGGTTACGGTGAATAACCTCAGATGACTCCGGATCAATAAACAGTTCCTGATTTGCCTGCACGACAGATTCAATCCTGCCGGCCTCGTACCAGAAGGATTCTCCCTGATCCCAGGCAAGGATTTTTTGGGTTCCGGCAAGCTCCATAATCCACGGCATAAATCCGAAGACCTCCTCCTCAGGCAGAAATTTCAAAATTTCAGGTGAAAGAACATAAACCCCGCTGAATGCTGTGTATTTCAACCCTTTTGTCGTTTCGGTTGTAATAATGCGGATCCGTTTGCCCGGATTTTCCCATCCGCAGAGCCGGTTATGTTTGTCGATAAGCAGATTTCGGGTGGTCTCTCTTTCCTTGACAGCCAGAGTTGCCAATGCACCTGAACCGATGTGGGTATCCACCAGTGCCTTATAGTCCAGATTGGTCAGTATATCAACATTATGGACGAGAACCGGTTCTCCGGCAAAAAAGGCACTTGCTTTTCGGATAGCACCACCTGTATCCAGGAGCAATTCTGTTTCATCAGAAAAACTGATATTCAATCCAAAGGATTTGTGTTGATTAATGAAATCCTGTACCTGTTGGGCAAAATGATGCACATTGATCAGGATATCATTAATCCCTGCCGCAGCCAGGCGGCGTATAACGATCTCCAGCATAGGCATTCCGGCAACCGGAATCAGGGCTTTTGGCATCGTTTCGGTGAACGGTTTCAGGCGTGTTCCGATACCGGCGGCGAGGATGAACGCTTTCATGTTTTGTTTTAATTCAGACTGCGGATATCCGCAAGAATTCTTTTCATTCCCGGACTGGATGGAAGATGGGATAAAACCTTCCACAATTCCGGCACCCGGCATTCGAGGCTGAAATTTGAAGTCACATGCTCAAGATTGGCCATAGCCGGAGGAATACTCAGAAGAAATGATTTCTTATTCTCGATCAGTCCTCTGAAGCCGAAGGCACCTAAAGCCTGCATTTTCCTGATCAGCACGAATCCGGGATAAAACCTGTCGAGCTGAACCGCCCACTCAGGATTATAAGAGGCCAGACCTTCGCGGTACTCATCATACAGCCACTCTCTCTCGCCGGGTGTGAATCCGGCTTTTGCATCAAACAGCAGGGATGCCAGGTCATAGGCGGGAAATCCCATCCTGCCGCCCTGAAAGTCAATGAATCCGGGCTGTTTTGCATGGATCATGATATTCCGCGACTGGAAATCCCGGTAAAGGAAGAAATCCTGGGGTGCCAGGCAGAGAAAATCCGAAAAGGTGTGGAAATCATCTTCCAGAAGCTGCTCATCAAATGGAATTCTGACCAGTTTAAGGAAGTTATATTTGAAGTAGTTCAGGTCCCAGAGCATGGACTGTTTATCGAACACCTTTCTTGGATAGGCGATGGAATAGTCGAGACCAGCGTGTCCGTCCACCTGAATCCGGGGAAGCCATTGGATGATGGCTTTCAGGATGCTTTTGCGTTCGCTCCGGTCATTATCTTCGGTGCTATGCAGGAAGGCAAAAAGGTCCTGATCACCGAAATCCTCCTGGAGGTAGATATCACCGGAATCTGAAACAATGAAAATTTCAGGGACCGGTAACCCCTTGGATCTGAAATGACGGGCAAATTCAATGAAAGCGGTATTCTCCCTAAGATCGCTGTGATATACCGCTATGGCATGACGGGTGGACCCTGACAACCGCGCATATAACCGGTAAGAACCTGACTCCGGAACAGAAGAAATGGTCCGGACAGGTTCTCCGGACCATTCTTCAAACAATCGGATAAATTCATCCCGAACGCTGGCGTCAAGTTCCATGATTATTTTGCAACACTGACAGCCCGCGTTTCACGGATCACGGTTATTTTAACCTGTCCGGGATAGGTCATTTCGTCCTGAATCTTTTTGGCTATATCGTAAGAGAGGGCTTCGGCTTCCTTATCGCTCACCTTGTCACTGCCCACGATAACCCTGAGTTCCCTGCCGGCCTGAATTGCATAGGTTTTCACGACACCGGGGTAGCTGAGGGCCATGTCTTCAAGTTCCTTGAGGCGCTTGATATAGGATTCCACCGCCTCGCGCCTTGCTCCGGGTCTTGCTCCGGAGATTGCGTCGCAAACCTGAACGATCGGGGCCAGCAGCGTTGTCATTTCCACCTCCTCATGGTGTGAACCGATGGCGTTGCACACATCGGGTTTCTCTTTGAACCTCTCGGCGATCTTCATGCCGAGAACTGCATGCGGCAGTTCCGGTTCCTCTTCAGCAACCTTTCCGATATCATGCAGCAATCCCGCCCGCTTGGCGGCCTTGGCATTCAGTCCGAGTTCCGATGCCATGATCGAACAGAGGTTAGCTACCTCCCTCGAATGCTGCAGCAGGTTTTGACCGTAGGATGACCTGTATTTCATTTTCCCGACGAGCCTGATCAGTTCAGGGTGGAGGTTATGGATACCAAGGTCGATGCAGGTTCTTTTACCTGCTTCCAGCACCTCTTCCTCAACCTGTTTTTCCACTTTCTTCACCACCTCCTCGATTCGGGCAGGATGGATTCTGCCGTCGGTCACCAGCTGGTGCAGCGAAAGCCGTGCAATTTCACGCCTTACCGGGTCGAAAGCTGAAAGAATGATCGCCTCAGGGGTGTCGTCAACAATGATCTCCACACCGGTAGCGGCTTCCAGAGCCCTGATGTTACGGCCTTCCCTTCCGATAATCCTGCCCTTGATATCGTCATTATCAATGTTGAAGATGGTTACGGAATTTTCGATGGCTTCCTCGGTTGCGACTCTCTGGATCGTATTGATGACGATCTTTTTAGCCTCCTTGGTGGCCGACATTTTAGCTTCCTCGATAATCTCTGACACATACCCCATCGCTTCTGCCTTTGCATCGGATCTCAGGGATTCAATCAGCTGGGATTTAGCTTCTTCTGCGGAAAGCCCTGACAGCACCTCAAGCTTTTCAACTGCCTGGCGATGATACTTATCGAGCTCCTCATGTCTTTTATTTACCAGCTCAAGCTGTTGGTTGAGATTAGCCTTAACCACCTCAACCTCTTTGTTTTTACGCTGGAGTTCCTCCATCCTCTGAGAAAGTGAAGCCTCCCTCTGGTTGATCTTGTTCTCAGCCAAAAGGATCTTGTTGTTTTTCTCGTTAATCGTCCTTTCATGCTCAGCCTTAAGCTGAATGAATTTCTCCTTTGCCTGCAGGATCTTGTCCTTTTTGATCATTTCAGCTTCAGCTTCTGCATCTCTCAAGATGTTCCTTGATTTTGTCAGCAAAGTTTTACGGCCGATAAAAAAGGCAATCGATCCTCCTGTTAAGAGAGCGATCACGCCTGTTATAATTATTCCTGTCATAAACTACTCATTATTAATTTATTATATAATCTATATGTCGATTGATTTCATAAAAAACCCGTATTAAAACCTTAAAGCAAGGAAAAACCCCAGTTTGACAGGGATGGAGCGGCCAATTTCTTCGGGCTTCCATCGGCTTCATCAGAAGCTCTCCCGACGAATCGGGATAACCAAGGCCTGTCCTAGGAAATTTTGAGCTTTGCTCCAATGTAAATCTTGTTGAGTTTTTACAAAGCTTAAGGATTAATACGGGCAATATTTTTATTCAAAGAACGCCTAGTTTTTCTGTATAAACTCTTCGATTTCCTCAGAAATCTCTTCAATTGCCGCAATCAGCGGAGTTTCACTGTTCTTATCCTCCAGTTCAAGCAATTTCAACACAAACTGAAACGCAGCCATTGCCAGAAAATCCTGTCCATCCTTGTCCTTGTACCTCTGCTGGTACTGAGCAACCTTCTCATTGATAATCCTGGCCGCTTTTCTAAGTTTTTCCTCCTCGTTCCTGTCTATGATCAGGGGGTAGTAGCGTCCGGCAATCTGTAATTTTATATGGAAACTGCTGTCCACCTGAGGTTTATTTATTTAAAAGAGCTATACATTCATCAATTTCCCGCACTATCCTTTTAATTTGGGCTTTAGCTGATTCCCGGTCCTCAGTAGGTACGAGCACCGATTTTGCCAGCCTGGCCGTTGTATATTGTTGTTCTAAATTACCTATCTCTTTTTTTTGTTTCTCAACTAAAGTTAATAAATCATTTTTTTCTGCCAAAATACTTTCGTTTTCTCTTTTCAGCGTTTGGTATTTTGCCATCAGCAGACGCACCTTATACTTCAGCTGACGGACCATTTCCTCCTGCTCGAAAGTCATTCTCTGTTTTTACTACAAATGTAATATCGCGGCGGCTTAAATCAAAATTTCTGCATAAATAGAGCCCGATGATTATCTTTGGCAATCATGAGACCACGGCTCTTTTCCATCACCATCATACTGGCGCTGAGTATTGCAGCATCAGCAACTTTGCCTGCTCAGCCGGCATCAGGTCCAGGCCCGGGAACATTTGCCACGCCTGTTGGAATTCCCATTTTTCTGGCCGGCAATTTCGCCGAACCCAGGATCAATCATTTTCATTCCGGCATAGACATCAAAACCAACGGAACAACAGGAATTCCGGTAATGGCTGTAGCTGACGGAACTGTTTCCCGGATCAAGGTGGAGCCATCCGGGTACGGACATGCCTTGTACATTGTCCACAACAATGGATACACATCCGTGTACGGACATTTGGATTCGTTCAGCAGTGAGATCGAAGATTATGTCAGACAGGAACAATATCGGAGAGAGTCTTTTTCCGTGGACCTGTTTCCGGAAGCCGGGCGCTTTCCGGTCAAAAAGGGACAGGTGGTTGCCAGATCCGGAAACTCCGGGAGTTCGGAGGGACCGCACCTTCACTTTGAGATCCGTGAAACCGCCTCTGAAAATACGATCAATCCCCTGACCGGCCCTTATAGTTTGCCCGACAAAGTCAGGCCGGTCATTGACAAGCTTTATGTGTATACCCTGCAGGGGCGAAAAGAGTGGATCAAGCCGCAAGTCGTGGACCTGACCCTTGCAGAAGGAATCTATAAGCCATCGGGGAATGGACCCGTCGCCCTGGATGCCATCAGTGGATTCGGCGTTGAGACCTGGGATCTGACAGAAGGTTCCCCCAACAAGTGCGGGGTTTACAGGATCAGGGCCTTACTTGACGGCAATGTGTTTTTTGAGCTGACTGCGGATGAGTTCGCCTTTTCAGAAACACGCTACATGAACAGCTTTATGGATTACCAGCTGTACCTTACCTCCAGAAAGCCCGTACTGAAATTATTTGTAGACCCGAACAATCATCTGAGTCTCTATAATTATACCAGGAATCGAGGTCATATCGAGGTGAAGGATTCCAATACCCACACATTGGACCTGATCATTGAGGATGCCGCTGAAAACCGGTCTGAAGCCAGGATTCCGGTGAAACTGGATCCCTCAAGGTTCAGGCGGGATCCGGAATTTCTACCCGTGTACTCAGCCTATTTCAATTTTAACGAGGCCAACCGGTACTCCGCAAAAGGAGTTGACATATCCATTCCGGCAGGCACCTTGTATGATGATCTTTATTTCCAGTATGAAACCGGCGGCCGGCTTCCCGGGAATTATTCCCCCATCCATGGGATACACCGTCCCGGCGTGCCACTCCATCAATATTATAAAATCTCCATTGAGGCTGAGAATATGCCTCAGGAGCTTAAACCGAAAGCAATTATCGCCCAGTATCTTGGGAACGGACGATATTCGGCCGTTGGCGGAACCTGGGAAGGTGACCGCCTGGTGGCGAGGAGCAGGAATTTCGGATCTTTTTGCATCCGGACCGATAATGTTAAGCCTGAAATCACCCCGCTCAATTTCACGCGGCCTGAAGAATTGCTGAAAGCTGAAAAAATCAGGCTTAGAGTGCGGGATGATTTTCCCGGGATCCAATCCTACAGGGCAGAAATCGACGGGAAGTGGGCCTTGCTTGAATATGATCCGAAAAACAACCTCATGGAATATACCTTTGATCCCGCCAGGGTTAGCAAGGGACAATCCCACACGCTGGTGGTCAGGGTAACAGACCAGGTTAACAACACAGCTGTTTACACATTGAAATTCAATAGATAACATCAAAAATCCTTCGTTAGAAATGAAAAAAATCACTTCTGTTCTCGCAGGAATTCTATTCGCAGGAATGATTCCTGTTTGGGCCTGCACCAATTTCCTGGTGACAAAGGGAGCGTCGGTCGACGGATCCACCATGATCTCCTACGCTGCTGATTCGCATGTGCTGTATGGCGAGTTGTACCACCGGCCGGCTGCCGACTGGCCTGCCGGCACCATGGCTGAAGTCAGGGAGTGGGATACCGGAAAATACCTCGGAAAGATTCCCCAGGCTGCTCACACCTATTCGGTCATTGGCAATATGAATGAGCATCAGGTTGCCATTGGCGAAACCACCTACGGCGGCCGGGGCGAGCTCCAGAATCCGGATGGCATAATGGATTACGGCAGTCTGATGTATATGGCCCTTCAAAGGTCAAAGACTGCCAGGGAGGCCATTAAGACCATGGTTGATCTGTGTGAAAAGTATGGATATTATTCCTCAGGGGAATCCATGTCGGTTTCTGATCCCAATGAAGTGTGGATCTTCGAGATCATCGGCAAGGGGCCGGGCAAAAAAAGCATTCTCTATGTTGGACGTAAAGTTCCCGACGGGTTTGTCTGTGCACATGCCAATCAGGCCAGGATTACCACATTTCCGCTGAATGATCCTGAAAACTGTGTTTATGACAAGGAGGTCATCAGTTTTGCCCGGGCAAAAGGATGGTTTAACGGGAAGGATGAAGAGTTTTCATTCCGCGACACCTACGCTCCGCTGGAATTCGGCGCATTAAGAGGGTGCGAAGCCAGAGTCTGGGCATTTTTCAATCATGTTGCCAAGGGCATGGATCAGTATCTCGATTATGCCATGGGATATGATTTGCGCAAGCCTATGCCACTCTGGATCAAACCTGACCGCAAACTCACCGCTCAGGAACTCATGACCTACATGGGCGACCATTATGAGGGTACACCGATGGATATGACAAAGGATCCGGGAGCGGGGCCGTTTGAATGCCCCTACCGCTGGAGGCCAATGCACTTTACCGTTGACGGTCAGGATTACCTGAACGAAAGAGCGATCGGAACTCAGCAGACCGGCTTTTCCTTCATCACCCAATCGCGCTCCTGGTTACCCAACCCTATCGGGGGCATCTTGTGGTTTGGCGTGGATGATGCCGCTACAACCCAATATGTTCCAATGTATTGCGGGATCCTGGAAGTTCCAAAAACATTTGCCGAGGGCAATGGTGACATGCTGGAGTACTCCCCCACCTCTGCATTCTGGGTGTTTAACCGGGTTTCAAACATGTGTTACCTGAGATATAATTACATGATCAAGGACGTTCAGAAAGTCCAGAAGGAACTGACTGATAAATTCGCAGCCTACACGCCTGCTGTTGACGAAGCAGCTAAGCTTCTGATGAAAACGGATGAAAAAACCGCACGTGAGTTCCTGACAGACTACTCCTGCCGGATGGGCGATTACACCTTCGAGCGCTGGAAAGAGCTTTCGGAATACCTGCTGGTCAAGTATATCGACGGAAACATCAAAAAGGAAAAAGATGGTAAATTCCTCGATAACGGAACCGGTGTTGCTGTCGGTCCCGACCAGCCCGGTTACTCCGAGCAATGGAAGCGGATCGTTAAGGAAAATACCGGTGACCTGCTAAAGGTGGTTGAAACAAAAAAATAACCGGCTGAGTGGCTTGTTATTTCGCGAAATAAATCCTAATATTGCAGCCAATTTTGTAATAACCTATAAGAAACAGCGAGATGAACTTAGTAAAAGTTGCAGAACAAGCATTTGCGGTTAATCAGGAGTATCCGGAATTCAAAGCCGGTGATACCATTACCGTACATTATAAGATCAAGGAAGGTGACAAGGAGAGGATCCAGATGTTCCGCGGTGTTGTGATTCAGCGTCGGGGAGATGGTTCAACGACAACTTTTACCGTTCGCAAGATTTCAGGCGGGGTTGGCGTTGAAAGGATTTTCCCGGTATTCTCACCCTTTATTGACAAGATTGAACTTAACAAGCGCGGCAGCGTTCGCAGGGCAAGAATTTATTACCTGCGCGGTCTTACCGGTAAGAAAGCCAGGATCAAGGAAAAAAGATTCTAGCAGAAAAGATAATCATACAAAAAACCCGCTCTGTAAGCGGGTTTTTTGTTACAGGGCCTCCTTAACATATATCTGCGAAGACTCCTGTTTTACCACCACCACTTTTGAGCCTTTAGCGATCCAGGAGGTATCGGCCACTGCGTCATAAACCTTTCCTCCCAGCAACACCTTACCGGCTGGCCGCAGGATGGTAAAGGCTTCTCCAGTCTGGCCAACCAGATCCTTTATTTCAGAATCAACCGCAACATACCCCTGTTCCTTCTCCTCGGCATGATTAAGCGCAAAACGACGGAACGGACTGTTCGTGAGAAGTTTACTGCTCAGCCATATAGATCCGACCAGAGAAATCATAACCGACAGGATAACCAGGGAAAATGCCTGAAACACATCGGAAACGCCCACCCCGCTAAAATCGAACTTTACATTCCTGATCAGGCTTAAGGTAAGCCCGGCGACGACCAGTGCAATACCGCTGATTCCGGCAACACCGAACCCGGGTATCACAAAGATCTCCACCGCCAGCAGGGCAAGTCCGGCTATGAAAACCAGGATCTCCCAATGTTCGGCAAGGCCATCGAGGTACAGAGGTGCAAAATAGAGAGATGCCCCGATGAGGGCTATGATCAGTGCAAATCCGATCCCGGGTGACTGGAGTTCAAAGTAGATCCCGCCAATGATCATAAGGATCAGAATTCCCTGAATTGCCGGACTGAGCAAGAACCCAATGAATTTTTCAAGGGCTGTGAGCCTGTACTCCCTAAGTTCGCCATTTCCAAGCCCCTGCTTTTGAATCAGATCCTGGACTGAGTTGGCATCTCCTTCACAAAATCCCCATTTCATTGCCTCCTGGGTAGTCATGGTCAGAACTTTGCCCGTATCGATCAATCCGGCTATATAGATTGAAGGATCCACCATGGCTTCGGCAATTCTCGGATCCCTCCTCCATTTGAAAACAGTATCCTTGCCTTGTATCAGGGTATCCTTCCCGTGAGCCTCTGCCGTGGATCTCATGGTCGATCTCATGTAGGACTGGAATTTATCAGGGACTACCTCACCCGTCTGGTTAACCACCGTTGCAGCCCCGATATTGGCTCCCGGCCTCATGTAAATGCTGTCGCAGGCAATTGAGATCAGGGAACCGGCTGATGCGGCATTATTATCTATAAACACCCAGACGGGTTTTGGATAATAAAGGATCCTGGTCCTGATGGAATCGGCCATGTCCACCAGTCCGCCGTAGGTATTCATTCTGATGATGATCAGATCGGCATTCCACTTCTCCGATTCCTCAAAGGCATTTTTGGTAATTCTCCAAAGCCCCTTGTCAACCTGACGGTCCATAGTAAAAGTGAAGATCCGGGGGGACTCCGGGAGCTTTTCGCGGGATTGGCCCCGGGCAAAAAGAACCCCTGATATCAGGAAAGCGAAACTGAGTAAAACCCTTATAAGAACTGTTAATCTGAGCATGACCATAATGTTGGGATTATTGACAAAGGTAAAAAAGAGCCTCGTGTTTTTTTTGTACTTTTGCGGCCGAACCAGAAAGATCGAATATGAAAAAGAAAGGTACTATCGCAATTTTGACCGGCGGTGGTGACGTTCCGGGTCTGAACCCGGCTATCCGTGCGGTAACCATCAGGGCATTAAGGGAAGGTTACGAAGTAATCGGACTTCGCCGTGGTTGGGCTGGAATCACTGAAATGGTCAGGGATAAGAAATATGACAACAGCAACAACTTTATTCATCTGACCGAAGAGGTTGTAAACAGGGCCGGACGAACCGGTGGCACATTCCTGCACAGTTCCAGGACTCGCCCGAGCCATATGCCCAAGAACGCTGTTCCCGAGCAATACAGGGATACGTATACCGCAGAAACCAACGACCTGACGCCTGAGGTTATCAAAAACCTGGAATGGCTTGGAGTTGATTACCTGATCCCGATTGGCGGGGATGACACCCTGAGTTATGGTGTTCGTTTGTACAGTGAAGGTCTTAAGGTGGTTGCCATACCCAAGACCATGGACAATGACGTTCACGGTACCGATTATTGCATCGGATTTTCCACCTGTGTCAGCCGCACGATCCATTTGGTAAATACCCTCAGGACCAGTGCCGGTTCTCATGAAAGGATCCTGGTGATCGAAGTGTTCGGCCGGTATGCCGGTTTTACGGCCATGTTGCCGACCATGGCCGGCGCCGCCCATCGCTGCGTTATCCCTGAATACAAATTCAATGTTGACAGGTTGACAGAACTCCTGGTTTACGACAGGAATCACAATCCGTCAAAATACTCCATTTGTCTGGTCAGTGAAGGAGCCATGTTTGAAGGAGTAGAGAACATGAGCCTGCTGGACACTGAAAAGGACATGTTTGGCCACGCAAAACTTGGCGGCATCGGACTAACTGTTGGCAACCTGATAAAAGACCGCACAGCCAAATACAATAACGGACAGAAGATCAACATCATCAACCAGAACTTAGGATATCTGGTCCGCGGTGGTGATCCTGATGCCCTTGACTCAATTGTTCCGATGGCTTTTGGTAACCTGGCTCTTGACCTGATCCTTAAGGGAATCCACGGCAGACTGGTAATTCTCAAGAACGGCCGGTATGACAACGCCCCCCTGGACGTGGTTACGGCAACCAAAAAGTTTGTTGATATCGATAAGCATTACAATACCGACAGGCTCAGGCCGAAATACAATGCCTTCGACTTCAAACCGTTGCTGATCATGACGGGTGAATAGCTTTAAAAAGAGGGCTCGGTTGAAGCCCTCTTTTTTATTTTAGCATCGAGACAAACAGATCCTTGCCCCGTTTCTTTGATTCGGTGAGGGGATATGAGATATTTCTCGTAAGGTAATCCTGAATCAGGCCGGCAGGCAGCCGGTATTGATTTTCCAGGACCGGCAGGATTTCAATCAGGGAATTGATCCCCATTTGCTGAGCCCGGTTAAGTTTATCGACCCATTCATCAGAAACATCTCCTAATGAAGCCCAACCGGCAAAAACAAAAGGCAGGCCGGTCATCTGAATCCAGTTCTCGGCCAGATCGTATTTATAAGGATATCTGTTCTCAACCCCGAACACCTTGTCGCCGATGCAAAGCCCCGCTTCCCTGCCACATATCCGGTCCTTCTCAAACCCTTCGCCGGCCGGCAGGTATTCCCAGTTACTGTGCCAGTGATTTTCAGCCAGAAGGCGGATTAATCTCACACTGGTTCTGGAATGCGGATCCAGCCAAACCTTTTCTATCTCTCCAAGCGGAACTTCGGAAAAAAGGCAAACACTCCTCACCGGTCCCTCCACACCTATACAATAATCACCGATCCAATGAACTGAATCCTGACCGGCAAAGGCCCCAACCGGAACCAGTGCGATATCGGCTTCACCTGCGGCCAGTTTTCTGGCCCCTTCTGATGGGATGTCGAGAGTAACGGCACAATCCGAAAGGAGTCCGGAATGCAGGATACCATGAACCAAAGGCGCTGAATTCAAATAGCTTACAACTGAGATTCTCACAGGGGTTCCCATGTTTTGACCATCTGCAAAGTTAGCCCTTTCAGGCGTTATTAGAGCCAATTTACTAACTTTAACGACTTATTCGAAAACAAGATGAACCTCACAGAATTAACCGCCATTTCTCCTATTGACGGAAGGTACCGCAGCAAGACCCATGAACTCGGATCCTATTTTTCGGAATGGGCTCTGATTAAATACCGGCTCCAGGTGGAGGTGGAATACTTTATTCTCCTCTGCGAGCTGCCTCTGCCGCAATTGTCAGGCTTTCCAAAGAACCAGTTTCCGCTGATCAGATCATTTTACCTGAACTTCGGGCCCGACGACGGCCTGCGGGTGAAGGAAATCGAGAGCATCACCAATCATGATGTCAAAGCAGTTGAGTATTATCTGAAAGAGCAGTTTGACAAGAACCACCTTGAGGAATTCAAGGAGTTCATCCACTTTGGCCTCACCTCCCAGGACATCAATAACACTGCCGTACCTTTGTCACTAAAAGAAGCTGTCACTGAGGTTTATCTCCCGGTTTTGATGAAACTCACCGGAAAGCTGAAAGATCTCTCGCAAGAGTGGTATGAAATCCCGATGCTTGCCAGGACTCATGGTCAGCCGGCCTCTCCCACCCGCCTTGGCAAAGAAATTCTTGTGTTTGTTGAGAGGCTGGAAAAGCAGATCACCATACTCAGAGCCCTGCCCTATCCCTCTAAATTTGGCGGCGCCACCGGGAACTTCAATGCGCACCATGCTGCCTATCCGGAGATTGACTGGGTGGAGGTAAGTAACCATTTGGTAAATCAGGTTTTAGGACTTGACAGGTCACAGGTAACCACCCAGATTGAGCATTATGACAATCTTGCAGCCATTTTTGATTGTCTGAGGAGAATCAACATTATTCTTACTGATCTGTGCAGGGATATCTGGTCTTACATTTCAATGAACTATTTCAGGCAGAAAATACGCAAAGGCGAAGTGGGCTCCTCCACCATGCCTCATAAAGTCAATCCCATTGATTTTGAAAATGCCGAAGGCAATTTCGGCGTAGCCGACGCAATTCTGGGCCATTTCAGTGAAAAACTGCCGATATCTAGGCTACAGCGTGATCTTACCGACTCAACCGTACTCAGAAACATCGGCGTGCCGATGGCACATGGATTATTGGCATTCAGATCCTTGCATAAGGGCCTGGAAAAGCTCCTTTTGAACCAGAAAGCCATAAATTCAGATCTGGAAGACAACTGGGCAATTGTTTCTGAAGCAATCCAGACCATCCTCAGGCGTGAGAATTATCCAAATCCTTATGAAGCCTTAAAAGAACTTACCCGGACCAATGAAAGAATCTCACAAAAAGATTTTCTGGAATTTATCGGTAAACTAAATGTGAATGAGGATGTTAAGCAGGAACTTCGGGAAATTACACCATGGAATTATCTGGGGATTAGAGATCTTAGGCAATAAAACCATGCCTTTGGTTCGTTTCATCAACTTTGACCGGTAGTTTCCATGAAAGCATTCCTGAAGATCCTGCGTGATTATTTGGCTCCCTATAAAGGACATGCTTTCCTCAATATTCTCTTCAACGCTTTTGGGGTTCTCTTTTCCCTGTTCAGTCTGGTTTTAATCGGCCCTTTCCTCAGGGTTCTTTTCGGGATGGAAGATCTGATCCTGACCAAGGTTCCCTGGGAACTCAGCAGGCATGCCATTGAAAACAACTTCAACTTTTTCCTGTCGGAACTGATCCATAACCAGGGTAAGTCTTCAGCACTCCTCTTTGTCAGCATTCTGGCTGTGGTTATGTTTTTTCTGAAAACCTCCAGCATTTACCTGGCTAATTTCTTCATGGCTCCGATACGGAACGGTGTGGTAAGGGATATCCGAAACAGGCTGTATAAAAAGGTTCTGGCCCTTCCACTCTCGTACCATACCAATGAACGAAAAGGAGACATCATGTCCAGGATCACCCAGGATGTGCAGGAAGTTGAGTGGTCGGTAATGGCTTCACTTGAGAAATTCTTCAGGGATCCTCTCAATATCCTGTTCTTTCTGGCCGGTATGATCATGATGAGTCCAGAGCTGACTCTGTTCGTACTGATACTTTTACCCGTGAGCGGACTGATTATTGGAACGATAGGCAAGAACCTGAAAAAGACATCGGCCCGCAGTCAGCAACATATGGGGCTGCTCATGTCCATCCTTGAAGAAACGCTTTCAGGAATGAGGGTGATCAAGGGATTCAATGCTGCGGACTGGTCAGAGAAAAGGTTCCGTCATGAAAATCAGGTATACACCCGAACCATGAACGCCATCACCAGAAGGAGGGATCTGGCATCGCCCCTTTCCGAGTTCCTGGGATCGATGGTGGTGGTGGGTCTCATGGTGATTGGCGGCAATCTGGTTCTTGAAGGGAAAGGAAGCCTTAGCGCCCCTTCATTTATCGCCTACATTGCCATCTTTTCACAAATTCTCAATCCTGCAAAATCCATCTCCACAGCCTATTACCATTTGAATAAAGGGCTTGCTTCCATGGAAAGAATCGATCAGGTTTTGAATACCGGTGTTGTTATTGAAGATATCCCGGATGCAATATCCATCAGCGAGTTCCGCGACAAAATCGAACTCCGGAATATCACCTTCGCCTACAAAGAGCAACCGGTCCTCAGGGGTATCAACCTGACGATTAACAAGGGTGAGACCGTAGCCCTGGTTGGGCCCTCAGGGTCAGGGAAGTCGACGCTTGCCGACATGCTTACCCGGTTTTACGAACCTGACGGCGGAAGTGTGCTTATCGATGGCGTGGATCTTAAGAACATCCGGATCTCTTCCATCAGAAGTCTGATTGGCATTGTACCTCAGGATCCGCTTCTTTTTAATGAAACCATCGCTGCGAACATAGCCTTCGGGGACGAGAAACCCGATATGGAGGCGATCAAGAGGGCTGCCGATGCAAGTTATTCATCCGAGTTTATTCAACAGACTGAGGATGGGTTCAACACCCGGCTCGGGGATCGGGGAAGCACCATTTCAGGGGGGCAGCGACAGCGGTTATGTCTGGCCCGGGCGGTTTACCGCAATCCCCCTATCATGATCCTGGATGAAGCAACTTCGTCCCTGGACTCAGAATCAGAAAAGATGGTACAGGAATCGCTTCAGAACCTGAAAATCAACAGAACCACCATAATGATCGCGCACCGCTTGTCGACCATCCAGAATGCCGACAGGATCCTGGTGCTGAAGGAAGGCAGGATTACCGAGCAGGGAACACATAAGGAACTGATGGAGCAAAAGGGTGAATACTACAATTTGTTTATTTTACAGAACTCCATAAGCCAGTAGTGATATGGAGATCAGCATTTCCAATGATATCCGGACCTTGTTCCCTGAAATCAGGGTAGGTTTCCTGCACGGCCGGATCCAAAATGGAGAAGGAGATCCGGCTGTTTGGGAACTTATTGACCGCCGGGCATACGAGATTGAGAAGGAGATGGATGCTGAGTCCATCCGGCAGGTTGAAGGGATCCGGCTGGGAAAGCAGGCATACAGGGCGCTTGGAAAGGATCCCAACCGCTACCGTTTGTCGGCGGAAGCTTTGATGCGCCGCATCGTCAAACACCAGGAATTGTATAAAATCAATACAGCGGTGGATGTACTGAATCTGGTCTCCCTGAGGACAGGTATCACCATTGGAGGATTTGACTATGAACTTGTTATGCCTCCCGTCGAACTGGGGATCGGACAAAATGGAGAGGAATTTGAAGCCATAGGCAGAGGTGCCCTGAATGTTGAGGACCTGCCAGTTTACCGTGACCAGAAGGGTGTCATCGGCAATCCCACCTCTGATTGCATGCGCACCAGAATTCAAACCGGAACGCATCGAATTTTGATGCTGATTACCGGTTTTTATGGAGATGCTATAGTTCAGCCTGCCTTAGATGAATTAGTCAGACATTTATCCGAATTTTGTTCTTTACATGATGAAAGCATTGGGATCATTGAATAATCTGAGTAAGAAATTTCTGAAGCATTGGTTGTTAACCGGATGTTTCATGATATCCCTGACCGCTGTGACACAGAATTTTCCCGGTCTTGACATTAATCCGTATGCTGTTCTGAAAACCTGGAATTATGAACGGACATCGGGTTTCCGGGATCAATCAACGGAATTGATTGACACACTTTCAGGTCAGGCATTCCTATCCGGACTGCGGTTCAACCAGACCTGGATGGGCAGCGAAGGTACCCTCTCATTTTATTTCACCGGAGATTCTGTGTCCCGCATTCTGCTCAGGATCCCACATCCGCCCAAGCCCCTGGAACCTGAATTTGCTGAAAAACTGATAAAGGATTCCCTTCTGAGCGAAGCGTTCGCTAAAGAGACCCTGATGCGGGATTCCCTGCGGCGGGACTCAGTGGTCATGTTCATATCGGCCGTGCTCGGGCCTCCGGTAAGTTCCGGAAGAACCTCACCGGCAGATAAAACGGCCCGCTATGAGTCGATTTGGATCAACCGCGGGTATGCCACGGTATTCAAGGATTATATCGAGTACGGTGACATAGCCATTACCTTATCCAAGGCCTCCTCCTGGATCAGCGGAGAGTTTGATATTGAGCCCAATACCCTGTTGGCCCAGAGAACTGTTATCAGGACTAAAAAGTATACTCTCACGGCTTCGCTCATGTCGGTTCCATCTGATACCAGCAAGATAGCCTATCAGAGCTATCTGATTGACATGATGTATAATACAGGACAAAGGTTTGTTGAGAACCTGCCTGAGACGGAAACAGGATATGTTCCTTATATGAAATTTGATGATACCGACGGAACAGGAACGGAGGATATCTGGATCACTGTTCCGATGGATGATAGTCAGACTGTTTCAAGGGAATATATCTATTCACTGCAGTTTAAGGAGCCGATCCTGATTTTCAACAGCAATGATTTTATTCCCGCTGAGATACGACTTGTGGAAGGGTTTGGAATTGAGATCACCATGCCTGATGGTTCCACAAGCCCGATGACTATTCCCCAGGGGCACCCCTTCAGGTCATTTTTCAACGGGAACGGCACGCCCAAAGATCCAGAGCTCTCAATTATGCCCAAAGGATTCAGCAGCTTCAGTGCACTGCCAAGAAACCGGACGGGGAGTCTGGATTTTGTTGGTCAAATATCATTGAATCAAACCAATCCATCCGATAAAAACTGTATTGAGATCCGTTACAAAGCTGTCACCGGCGGATGGGAATTAGCCGGGTTCAGGTTTCCGGAATCAAAATAAAGGCACGACTGTGCCGAATTCATGCACATTTACCAACCCATTAACTGGTTTCCGGACAAAGTCTGGCATCCAAAAGTAACACGGCACGCATATTGTTCGTCATAGGCCATGTAACCCAACTAACAACCAAACAAACAATGAAGACTCGTAATTTTTATCTTTTCGCGGTGGCCATCGCCACACTTTCACTCTCCGCCCCCTCATGCACTGATGATTATGTTGAAGGCATTGAAGGTCAGGGAGAAATCATTGAATCAACCGTATACCCTGATAATTTCGAAGGGGTTGTTTCGGCCATTGCGGCGACCATCTATCTGACCCAGGGAGAAAAACAGGAAGTCGTGATCCAGGCTCAGGAAAACATTATTGACAATATTCTCCTCGATGTAAGAAACGGGGTTTGGACCATTGAATATGACCGTTGGGTCAGGTGGGCAAGACCGGTTAAAATTTATATCACCATGCCCGATTTAAAGAAAGCCGGAATCACTGGTTCCGGTGCAATCATCGGAGAAACACGCTTTGAAAACCTGAATAATCTGGACCTCCTGATCACTGGTTCAGGAAACATTGATATTGATTCGGATTCGAAAGCCCTGGATATTCTGATATCAGGTTCAGGCAGATTCGATCTGGCCGGAACCACAGATGAACTTGACATACTGGTTTCAGGTTCCGGCAACATTCACGGGTTGGATCTTGAGGCAAAGAGCGCCGAAGTAACCATCAGCGGATCAGGAAGCACTTTTCTCAATGTAACCGATGCCCTGAAAGTGATCATTTCGGGCAGCGGAAGTGTTTACTATTCCGGCACCCCAGAAATTGACTCCCACATCTCGGGGAGCGGCTCCGTTCGCAAATACCGTTAAGCGCCCACTCCCGGCAGTTTTGACTGCCGGTTCACAATATGTCACATCCCCGCCCCCGGCGGGGATCTTTTTTTTATTTTTGTATAAACCAATGACAAACAGACCAATGAAAGCATTTCACCTTATTTATCTGGCGGCAGGGCTTTTGAGCATGAACTCCTGCTATAATCAGGGTGCCCCCTGGCAGGGCCTCGAAGGAACCGGACCGGTTGTTGAACGGAAGGTTGACCTCGACAGATTCCAGGGAATTTCCCTGCCGGGTAGCGCAAAAGTTTACCTGACACAAGGGGAAACACAGGAAGTTAAAGTTCAGGGACAGGAAAACATCATTGACAATCTCAGCCTGGCAGTTTCGGGCGATGTATGGCGAATCGAAGGGAAGAGACCCGTATGGCGGGCAGAGCCGCTGAAAATTTTCATCACCATGGAAGACCTGAAGATGGTGAAGATTTCAGGGTCCGGAGATGTCATAACAAACACTCTTTTTAGCCGGCAGGGTGACCTTGATCTGAGCATTTCCGGTTCCGGCACTATCCAACTTGAGGTGGAGGCAGATGACATTGATGGCCAGATCAGCGGATCCGGAAATATCATTTTATCCGGCAAAGCCGATCATGTAAACTTTGGCATCAGCGGTTCGGGCGGTGTCCAGGCTGAAAATCTTCTCTCCAAAGAGGCGAAAGTCAGGATTTCCGGTTCAGGCGACATCTATTTGGATACCAAGGACTTTATTGAAGCTCATATTTCAGGTAGCGGGAATGTTTTGTATTCCGGCAATCCTAAAACTGATACCCGGATCTCAGGATCGGGGCATGTGAGATCAAGGTAAATGGTGGAGCACGCTTTATCAATCCTGAGGAAATATTATCCTGACGGTTCCCTGACCGGCAGAATTCTGCTTGAACATGGAGCCGCTATAGCATCCAAGGCAGTGCCGATTGCAATAAGGATGGGACTTACCGGTGAAGAGGTGACTTTCATAGAGGAGGCATCAATTCTCCATGATATTGGTATTTACCTCACGAATGCACCCGAGCTCGGTTGTAAAGGATCTTATCCTTATATCTGCCATGGTTATCTGGGGCATGACCTGCTTATTAAGGAGGGTTTGCCGCAACATGCCCTGATCTGTGAAAGGCACACCGGTGCCGGAATTTCTTTGGAGGATATTATAAAACAATCCCTCCCCATACCCATTCGGTCCATGGAACCGGTCACCCTGATCGAAAAGCTGATAGCCTATTGCGATAAGTTTTTCTCCAAAGACCCCGGAAAGTTGAAGCAGGAGAAAGAGTACCCGGAGATAGTCATGAATCTCAGCCGTCATGGTGCAGATAAAGCCGCTATCTTTGAATCATGGCACAAAATGTTCAACCCTTAAACGGAGAAGTCACCTTTCTCGGGAAACATCTTGACGATCAGCGAGCTTACACCTTTGCCATCATTGTTGCCAGATTTCAAGGATCATGGATCTGGGTGAGGCACCGTGAACGTATCACCTGGGAACTACCCGCCGGCCATCTGGAACCCGGCGAAACCGCAGATGAGGCTGCCAGGAGGGAATTATTCGAAGAAACCGGAGCCCTTGACTACAATCTGACTCCGGTTGTTTCGTATCAGGGCACCTATAATGGTCAAACCGTTTATGGAAAGATCTTTTATGCTTTCGTCAGGGAGCTGGGACCCCTGCCAAAGTTTGAGATCGCTGAAATAGCTTTTTTCAATGAAATCCCGGCTTATCTGACCTACCCCGTTCTTCAACCCCTATTCTTTAAAAAAACAATGCAATCCATGGATGAACAAGGTCTCATTAATCTGACGGGAATGCCCAACATCGGTATTACCCTGGCCGAGCATCTTATTGTTGCCGGAGTCCACAGTCCTGAAGAGCTTCAGGCTCTCGGGACGGAAGAAGTATTCAGGCGGATTCAGTCCTTAATGCCTGATGCCTGCACCAGTCAGTTGTATGCAATTGAAGGAGCGATCCAGGGTGTTCGCTGGCACAGCCTGGATTCGGTCCGAAAAGAGGAACTCCGGAATTTTTACAATCAATTGAATCCGTCGAACCGCTGACGGGTTATCCTGAAGTCTTCTTCAATCAGTCCGATTGGTTTAAGTCTGAACCGATACTGATACATTGTGCCTTCAAGCCGGTACTCCAGATGGGTGCGTGCACCCCAGGAGTTATCCCCGCCAACGCCCATCTGGGCAAGATCGATATTAACACTCACCAGGTTACGAAGTTTTACATCTGAAGTGTGGCGGTTATACTGGGCAGGATTATCCAGCCTTGAGTCATAATTCCGCTGTAAACTGGTAAAGTCCTCCCTGATGCGGTTTTGAGCGCTGAAACAGATCAGAGGTTCACCAACCACCATCAGTCCCTGTCCCTGGCCGTTGGTCAATGAGAACCAGCGAACGTCGGTCCGGTACCCATTTTCCTGAGGACGGATGTAGGGAGTATACATTTCCGAGGCAGTGGTTTTATAAAGACCGACAAAAGAAGCGGTGCGGCGGTCCCAGTAATTTTCCCACGGACCCCGACCGTAATATCTGATATTCGAAAAATCACGCGGCATAACCATGGCGAGACCTATTCTTGGGATCATTGGCAACCCTTCCCTCAGGGCCTCAAAATGATAGTCCACCAGAATATCGCCGCTTCCATGCACCTTGTAGCGAAGCTGCACCCGTGCAAAAGAGCCGGCAGAGTCATTGAAGGTATAAACAAAATCGAACATGGCCAGCTTCGGATTTGCGAAATCAGATTTCGCACTTTCCAGACGGGCGTTGGCACCGGCATCTTTCCAGATACTGCATCTCTCAGGCATACCATTGCCAAAATCATTGTCAATTGGGGCCCTCCAGAAATCAGGCACCAGCGGCCCGAGCAGCAATTCGGTACGCTTATATTTCAGTGAGGTCAATTGACCGGTGGTCATATCGAAACTTAATGAAAAATCCTTCCCATCCACTTTCCTTAGATTGCCGTCTTTCACAAACTCCATGTCTTTCAATGCCTTCAGGGGGATAAGCTCACGCTCTTTATATACAGGCAGCTTGAACTGCTCCGCGGCATACACATGATCCGCCGGCACAATGGTCCAGGAATCCTTACGGCTTGCCGAAATCGTCAGGAAATACTCCACACCCGGCTGAGCTTCGAATTTTTTCCAGTTCAGCACGATTTCCGAGCTGTCACCGGGATTAAGCTCCGGGCAAGGCAAGTGTCCCTGATCGATCATCCTTCCATCGCCCTCAAGCTTCCAGGCCAGATCGAATTTGCCAAGATTGGTGAAAGCATAGGCGTTTTTAATCCTGATCAATCCCCTGGCGAGATCTCCGGGGGCAAACTTGATATACTGGTAAACCTTTGCGACCTCTTTTAGTGACGGATGAGGTGTGCGGTCGGGAAATACCAGGCCGTTAATGCAGAAATTGCCGTCGGTTGGTGTTCCGGGGGGGCCCCAATCGCCGCCATAGGCCCAATACTTTTCGCCGTCAGGGGCTGTTTTTGTAATACCCTGATCTACCCAGTCCCAGATGAATCCACCTTGCAGGATCGGATAGCTTTCAATGGCGTTCCAGTAATCCTGGAGGTTACCCACCGAATTTCCCATGGCATGTGCATACTCGCACTGGATCAGAGGACGGTCATTTTCCGGATTCTGAGCATATCGGACCATATAATCAATCGTGGCATACATCGGACACCAGATATCGGTATGTCGTTCGGTGGTATTCGTCGACTTTTCAGCCCTTTCATACTGTACAGGTCTGGAGGGATCGCGTTGTTTGATCCATTGATAATCAGCCAGCATATTCCGGCCGTCGCCGGCCTCATTACCCAACGACCAGATGATGATGGACGGGTGGTTTTTGTCCCTTTCCACCATGTTTACCGTGCGTTCCATGTGCGACTGAGCCCATTCAGGCAGGTCGGCCAGGGTAACATCCTTATCATAGCCAATCCCGTGGGATTCAATATTGGCCTCGCCTATGAGATATAGTCCATATTCATCACACAGCTCATACCATCTTTCAGGCTGTGGATAATGGGAGGTCCTCACTGCATTGATATTATGACTTTTCATGGTGAGAATATCCAGCCTCATGGTTGCCTCGTCAACCACATGCCCTTTTTCGGGGTGATGCTCATGGATGTTGACCCCTTTGAGATACACGGCCACTCCATTGACGAGGAACTGTTTGTTCCTGAATTCCATCCTCCTGAATCCCACCTTGCTGCTAATGGCCTCCAGTGTGTGGCCCTTGCTGTTCTTCAGACTGACCAACAATGTATACAGTTCCGGCTGTTCTGCCGACCATTTTCTGACCTCTTTCACTATGCCATTGAATCTGACCAGTGGGATTGAATCCTGTGAGGTGAACTCTTTACTTCCTGTAAGCAAAATCTCATTTCCATTCTTCAGCTCATACACAATCCTGTTAAGTGAATCGCGCCCAGGCAGCTTATTCAATTCCACATCGAGACCAAAATGGCCCTCTCTGTAATCATCACTCAGGGTCGACCTGACAAAGAAGTCCCTGATATGCACAGGTCGTCGGGCCAACAGATAGACATCCCTCGTAATACCGCTCAATCTGAAAAAATCCTGATCTTCAAGGTAGCTTCCGTCGCACCAGCGGTACACTTCAACCGCCAGGGTATTTTTTCCCTGCCTCACGAACCTGGTTATGTTGAACTCGGCAGGAGTCTTGCTATCCTCGCTGTAGCCCACCATTTCACCGTTGATCCACACATAGAAGGCAGAAGAAACCGCACCGAAATGGAGAAATATTTCCCGGTTTCCCCAGGCTGGCGGGATCTGAAAAATCCGGCGGTAAGATCCTACAGGGTTGTTATCCGCGGGCAAGAACGGAGGATTGGGTTTAAAAGGATAATCAACATTTGTGTAAATGGGAATCCCGTATCCTTTCAGCTCCCAGTTTGCTGGTACATCGATCAGGTCCCAGCCGCTCACATTATAATCTTCCTTAAAAAAATAGAAGGGCCTCACGGATGGCTTCTCTGAGAAATGAAATGACCATTTCCCGTTCAGGTTATGATAATATTCCGATATTTCCCGGTTACCAGCCAGGGCTTCCACCTCCTTTTCAAAGGGAAAGAACGTGGCCCTGGGTTTTTCACGATTGATCTGGTTCACTGCCGGGTTTTCCCAATCATGAGGAACTTTTTCCTGGAAGGTGATTCCTTCATAGGTATTTCCATTTTCCTTGCATCCGGAGAACAAAACCGAACCGGCAATGGTTAATAGGGAGAAAGCGAATATTTTCATGGATTTAGCTGAGGATTTTTGAAAATTTAAATTTACTAAACAATTGCTACTTTCGGCGAGCTTTACAAATATGGACAATCCCCTACTTTCATCTTTCAGCACTCCGTTTGGGGTACCTCCCTTTGATCTGATCAGGGAAGAACATTATATCCCTGCATTTAAGGAGGCTATCGTAAAACAGATATCGGAAATTGAAGATATCTGCAATAATCCACAACGCCCTGATTTCTTTAACACGGTTGAAGCCCTTGATCTTTCAGGCCGGGACCTTGACAGGGTTGCCGCAGTCTTCTTCAATCAATTGGGTACCAACACAAATGATGAGATGCAGCGGATCTCCAATGAGATTGCGCCGGAGCTTTCGAGGCACCAGGATTCGATCCTTCTGAACACGATTCTCTTTGACCGGATCAGGGAGGTATACAACCGGAGGGGAGAAGAATCGCTGACCTCAGAACAGCAAAGGCTCCTTGGGGAAACATACAAGGGATTTGTTCACGGCGGAGCCAACCTGGACCCCGAAGCAAAAAAACGACTGAGTGAAATCAACGAGCAATTGTCGGTTCTCACGCTTAATTTCGGTGAGAATGTGCTGGCTGAAACCAATGATTTCAAGCTGATCCTGGAATCTGAAGAGGATCTTGGAGGTCTGCCGGATTCGCTGCGGATAGCCGCATCCGAGGCTGCAAAGGAAGCAGGTCTGGAAAATAAATGGTTGTTCACTCTTCACAAGCCGAGCCTGATCCCTTTTCTGCAGAACTCAACCAGGAGGGATCTCCGGGAGAAAATGTTCAGGGCCTATATCTCAAGAGCTAACCGGAACAACAACCATGACAATAAAGACCTGATTAACAAGATCATTAAACTCAGGGTTGAGAAATCTCAGCTGCTGGGCCGGAAGAATTACGCCGAATATGCTCTGGAGGACGCCATGGCTAAAAATCCGGAAACGGTTTCCGATCTGCTCAGTCAGCTTTGGAATGCTGCCACCCCGGCAGCAAAAAGGGAAGCAGCCGATCTCATGAATCTGGCCATGACCAGCGATCATCTGGATCGTATTGAAGCCTGGGACTGGTGGTTTTATGCCGAAAAGCTTCGTAAGGAAAGATTTGATCTGGATGATGAAACCCTTCGCCCATACTTCAAGCTCGATCAGGTGATTGAAGGTGCCTTCAGGGTTGCCTCTGAGCTCTACCAGCTTGATATCAGAGAGATTTCAGGATTACCGCTTCCGCACCCGGAGGCACGCACTTTTGAAGTCAGGAAAAGAGCCGGGGATCCGGTTGGGATCCTCTATATGGATTTCTTTCCCAGAGCCTCAAAGGAAGCAGGCGCCTGGATGAGTAACTTCAGGGAGCAATGGGTGGAGACAGGTAACCGGATCCATCCGGTAGTCACCAATGTGTTCAATTTCACCCGGCCCACTGCCACCCGACCCTCTTTGCTGAATTTTGATGAGGTCACCACCCTTTTCCATGAATTTGGTCATGCGTTGCACAGCCTCCTTTCCGACTGCACCTATAAAAGTCTGAGCGGAACCAATGTACCCAGGGATTTCGTCGAACTGCCCTCACAGTTCATGGAAAACTGGGCATCCGAACCGGAGATCCTGAAGATGTATGCCCGGCATTATGAAACCGGTGAAATTATCCCGGATGAGCTGATTGAAAAGATCATCAGGTCAAGGCATTTCAATCAGGGTTTTGCCACGGTGGAATATCTGTCAGCTGCCCTGCTTGACCTCCATTACCACCTGATTGGTAAAGTGGCCGATATTGACCCGACTGCCTTTGAAGCTGAAACCATGAAAAAGATCGGAATGCTTCCCGAGATCATCAGCCGTTACCGCTCGACCTTCTTCAATCATATATTCAGCGGAGGCTATTCGGCCGGGTATTATTCCTACATATGGTCTGAAGTCCTTGATGCCGATGCCTTTGAAGCTTTCAAAGAATCAGGATTATTCAATAGGGAGACGGCAAGGTCATTCATGGAAAATATCCTTACCAAAGGAAATACTGTGGATCCCATGGAACTGTTTATCCGTTTCAGGGGAAGAAAACCGGAAACCGGGCCTCTGCTCCGAAAACGCGGACTGGTTGCTGCGAGTTAGTTTCCTGCCTTTTTAATTCCCACAATTCTGGTAAGGAAATCAGCCGAGGCATCCTGCACCTGTTTCCAGTTCGGGTTCGTGAATTCGCATGCAATCACATGCTCGGTTGCTTCAGGAAATGCCTGTTCGACCTTTTTATCTGAGGGTGTGGCGAGATTCTCAAACATCCATTGCATGCCGGAAACACTGGCTGTATTGTCCTGGTGTTCCTCATCGCGGTAATAGTATCCCACAAAAACCGGCCTGGTAACTGCCTTGAAGGTCTTCGCCTTCATGGTCGTTTCCATGAGTATCCTCAGCTGAACGATCCCTTCAACCCGGTATTTTGGATACCAGTAGGGATCGGTTTTCGGGTTGGGCTCAAACACCCGGTACTTGCCTCCCATCACCATTCTGCCAATCTGAAGTCCAAAAGGTCTGGCCAGCAGCCAGCTTGCCTTGTTTGTCATCCGGATCAGCGGCGCATACAGGATCAGGGCCTCAACCAGGTCAGGATAGTCGGCGGCAAGTTTCAATGAGAGGGTTCCGCCGGTTGAGCATCCCATCACGATCACCTTTTTACCCAGTGACCGGGCCAGCATCAAGGCCTCCTTGGCTGCATTCCAGAGGGTATCTCCGGTCATATCCAGCAGGGGTTCAGGAAGATCCTGACCATGGGTGGGCAAACGGGGAATAAGGATATTCATTCCGAACTCTTTAGCCAGGTTCACATGAACCGGATAGCCTTCCATCGGACTGGCCGAAAAGCCATGGAGATACAGGATGGCATACTCGGTCTGATTTTTAAGAGTGTCGTTAAAATAGTGGACCTGAGAGGCATTCTCCGGTTTGATCTTCTCCATGCCGGCTTCCAGGGCGTTCACATAGTCACCGACCTTTTCACAGGGTACCGTTATCCGGGGTAACTCCTTGTTTAATTGAGGCTTGCGTGGTTTTGGTCCGGCAGTGACCGTCACCGCGAGTATCACAAGGATACCCAGCGTGACTATTAATCCCTTCCTTTTCATAATCGGGTATTTAAATTTTTAGGTTTTATCAGTGAAACAGGATCCCTTGTTCCGAGGTGGCCAGAATATCGGCAATATGCATGCATCTGATCCCCAGGTGGTGTTTTCGGATGTAGGATTCGAGATGCATCAGGCATGAAACTTCGGTGCTGGTTATGTACTCCGCACCGGTGGAGAGTGCATTTTCGACCTTTTGCTCGGCCATGGCGGTGGAGACAGGTTCATGCTTAATTGCAAAAGTTCCGCCGAATCCGCAACAGGTATCAGTATCGGGCATTTCGACCAGTTCCAGTCCCCTCACCTTTTCCAGCAATGATCTTGGTTCTGATCTTATACCATATTCTCTCAGAGCAGCGCATGAATCATGGTAGGTTACCTTTGCACGGAATCGCGCACCTACGTCCCTCACCTGCATCACGTTAACCAGAAAATCAGTAAACTCATACAGCTGAGGTTTCAGACGGTTAAACTGATTAGCGTAGATGGTGCCTTTTAAGAGCCCGGCATAATAGTTTTTAACATATCCTGCACATGAGGCCGATGGACAGACAATGGGCCGGGATCCGCTGAAATCATTCAGAAATTTCACAGCCAGTTCCCTGGCTATATCCTGATGACCGGAATTGAACGCAGCCTGGCCACAGCAGGTTTGTTCGGGATTGTAGAGCACGGTGCAGCCCACATTCTCAAGTACCCGCTGGACATTCCAACCGGTCTCAGGAAAAAGCTGGTCAACAAAACAGGGAATAAACAAGTCGACTTCCATAGGGAAGTAAAAATACCGAAAAGTGTGTCACTATAATATGGCTTCGGCTATTTTCCTGATGTTATCCGCCCTGCCCATCGTGAAAAAATGAATGATCGGGACACCATTGCTAATGAGCTCTTTTGACTGTTCAATAGCCCATTCGATCCCTACCCGTCTGACCTCTTCACTGGTGTTGCATTTATTGATCTCCCTCGAGAGCAAAGGCGGAATATCTACCTTAAAGGTCTGGGGCAACAGATTCAGATGCTTTTTAATGGAAACGGGCTTGAGTCCCGGAATAATCGGGACATAAATGCCCGCGGCGCGACATGCTTTTACGAATTCGAAGAACTTTGAATTATCAAAAAACATCTGGGTGACAATGTATTGAGCACCGGCGTCAACCTTAGCTTTCAGGAAACAAAGGTCGCTTTCGGCATTCGGCGCCTCCAGATGTTTTTCAGGATAACCAGCCACTCCCACGCAAAAATCGGTTGGTTCGGGATTCTGAAGGTCTTCCTCCAGATACCGGCCTTTGTTCAGGTCGATGGTCTGTTTCAGCAGGTCAATGGCATGTTCGTGTCCGTTCTTTTCGGGCATGAACCTGCCTGTCAACGGGTTGGCATCTCCCCTGACAACAAGAACATTATTGATCCCCAAATAGTGCAGATCGATGAGGGCATCCTCGGTTTCCTCCTTAGAAAATCCACCGCAAATCAGGTGCGGAACAACATCCACCTGATATCGGCTCAGGATGGCTGCCGAAATGGCTACTGTCCCTGGCCTTTTCCTGACCACTTTTGGTTCCAGTAACCCGTCAGGCCGGTTTTTCAGTTCAATTTCAGCCTGATGATAGGTGATATTGATATAAGGCGGCTTGAATTCCATCAGTGGGTCCAGAGTATCATAAATGGTTTTGATACTCGATCCCTTGGTTGGAGGCAGGATCTCAAAGGAGACCATCGGCTTTTTGCCGTTGCCGATATGTTCAGTTACTTTCATTGATAATTCAGATAGGTTGCCAGATTTTTTTCTGCCTGAAGGATAGAGATTCCCCTCCTTCTGGCATACTCTTTTATTTGATCTTCGCCGATTTTTCCGACCTGGAAATATTTTGAATCAGGGTGAGCAAAATAGAGTCCCGCAACGGAGGCTCCGGGATGCATGGCCAGGGTTTCCGTCAGGGTTATACCTGTTTGACCGTCGGGGTCAAGCATCCGGAACAGCGCAAGTTTATCCTGGTGGTCAGGCATGCTGGGATATCCCACTGCAGGTCTGATTCCCCGGTAGGTTTCCTTCAGAAGTTCGGCTGTGGTAAGATTCTCATCAGGAACATATCCCCAGATCTCTTTTCTCACATTCTCATGAAGATATTCCGCAAATGCCTCTGCAAGCCTGTCGGCCAAAACCTTGACCATCAATGACTTGTAGTCATCCCGCTGGTCGGCAAATTCACGGGCCTTTTCATCCGCACCGATACCGGCGGTACAGGCAAAGAATCCGATATAATCCATAATCCCACTATCGTAGGGCGCCACGAAATCAGAGAGGCAAAGATTGGGTGCACCTGATTCCTTTTGTTCCTGGTTTCTCAGCAGGCAGAACCTGTCGACCACCACATCCGGATTGTCGGGGCTGAAGATCAGGATATCCTCCATTTCGGAAGCTGCCGGAAAGATTCCGACTTTTCCATGGGCTTTCAACCACCCGTGGGCGATGATCTCTTCAAGCATTTCTTCGGCATCGGCAATCAGTTTTCTTGCTTCACCCCCCTTCAGCGGGTCATCAAGCAATGCCGGATAGCGGCCCCGGATGTCCCATGTATAGAGGAAGAATGACCAGTCGATATAAGGGATCAGATCTCTGATGGGAAAATCAAGGTAATCAACGATTCCTTTAGTGCTGGGTACCGAAAGGTTTGAAAAATCAGGTCTCAGGCGATTATTCCGGGCTGCCTGAAAATTGATAAAACCTTCCGTTTTATCACGGTTCAGATAACCGGTCCTCAGTTTTTCATAAGCAGCTTTGACATTCGCCGTAACCTCGTTTTTCCTTTCATCCGAAAGTAAACCAGCGGTGACTGACACCACGCGTGATGCATCCCTCACATGAACCACCGGGCCCGAATAGGCGGGATCAATCTTAAGAGCCGTGTGCAATTCGGAAGTGGTAGCTCCGCCGATGAGGAGCGGAATTTTAAAGCCCTGCCGTTCCATCTCACCGGCAACATGGGCCATCTCTTCAAGGGATGGAGTGATCAGTCCGCTTAACCCGATAATGGAGGCATTCTCGTTCCTTGCCGTCTCCAGGATTTTCTCTGCAGGTACCATGACCCCCAGATCAATCACCTCATAATTATTGCATTGAAGGATTACACCAACGATATTTTTGCCAATGTCATGCACATCTCCCTTCACCGTTGCCAACACCACCCTGCCGGCATTGGAGGCTGCATTCCCGGCTTTCTTTTCCTCTTCAATAAAAGGGGTCAGGTAGGCTACCGCTTTTTTCATCACCCTGGCACTTTTGATGACCTGCGGAAGAAACATTTTACCCGAGCCAAAGCGGTCTCCAACCACATTCATTCCATCCATCAGCGGACCTTCGATCACATCAAGCGCAAAGTCAAATTCCCTCCTCGCCTCCTCGGTATCTTCGTCGATGTAATCGGTTATTCCGGCTACCAAAGCATGTACTAATCTCTCTTTCACCTCTTTGGCACGCCAGGCATCTTTTGATTCGGAACGATGGATTTCAGAACCGGCACTCTGACTGTTCAGTTCGGCGTAGGCAAGCAGCCTTTCGGTGGCATCTTTCCGGCGGAAAAGAACAACATCTTCAGCCAGTTTCAGCAAACCTGGCTCAACTTCATCATAAATCTGCAGCATGGATGGATTGACGATCCCCATATCCATTCCAGCGCGGATTGCATGGTACAAAAAGGCTGAATGAAGGGCTTGCCTGATGGCCTCCTGTCCCCTGAATGCAAATGATAAATTGCTTACACCGCCTGAAACCTTGACGCCAGGCAGATTCTGTTTGATCCAGCGGGTTGACTCTATGTAATCGATCCCGTAACGGTTATGCTCCTCCAGCCCGGTGGCCAGAGCCAGGACATTGGGATCAATGATTATATCGTAAGGATCATATCCCACCGTTCCGACAAGTATATCGTAGGATCTGCGGGCTATTTCAATCCGTCGCTCATACGTATCGGCCTGGCCTTTCTCATCAAATAGCATGACCACCACCGATGCACCGAAATTCCTGATCCAGGTTGCCTGTTCAACAAAAGATTCCTCACCTCCCTTAAGGCTGATGGAATTTACAATTGGTTTACCCTGGATATTCTTCAGACCCTCCTGAATAGCAGTATATCTGGATGAATCAATCATGAAGGGTACCCGGGCAATGTCAGGGTCAGTGCCTGCCATGCGAAGAAATCGTCCCATGGCCTCTCCTGCCTCAATGAGCGGATCATCCATGCAAATATCGATGATCATGGCTCCGCCTTCGATCTGTTCGCGCGCCACAGCAAGTGCCTCTTCAAATTTTTCCTCGCGTACCAGTCGCGCAAACATCTTGGATCCCGCCACATTGGTACGTTCACCCACGTTGACGAAGGTAGTTTCGGGGCGCATAATCATCGGCTCCAGTCCCGTGAAAACGGTGTAATGATCAGGAGAGAGCTGTCCGGCACCTACCGGGATCCTCACACCACCTGATTTCTTAACACTGTCGGCAACAGCACTGATATGTTCGGGAGTGGTACCGCAACACCCTCCCACCAGGTCAACCAAACCTTCCTCAGTAAAAATCCTGATCCACCCGGCCATCTCAGCGGCACTCTGACTGTACCCACCCAATTCGTCGGGAAGGCCGGCGTTGGGATGAGCACTGACAAACCTGCTGACATCACCAGACCTTAAGTTTTCCTGGTCGACCAGAAGTCGTAGCTCTCTCAGGTAAGGCAACAGTTCCTTAGCCCCGAGGGCACAATTCAGACCCACTACCATTGGATTGCCGTGACGGATGCTGTAATAGAATGCCTGCAGGGTTTGGCCCGACAAGGTTCTGCCGCTGGCATCAGTTATCGTCACAGAGATAAGCACCGGCCACTCGCATCCCCGGCTTTCAAATTCTTCCCTGATACCAAATATGGCTGCTTTGGCATTCAGAGTATCGAAAATGGTCTCAATCAGCAGTCCGTCGACCCCTCCGTCAAGAAGGCCCCGGGCTTGCTCGCGGTAGGCCCCGGCCAGCTGGTCGAAAGTTACGTTCCTGAATCCCGGATCTTCAACTTTCGGCGACATGGAGGCAGTCCGGTTGGTAGGTCCCATGGAACCCAGCACAAAAACATCGTTACCGGCCGCCTCCCTGGCCAGCTCTGCTGCACTTTTGTTCAGCCGGTACACAAGGGATTCCAGCCCGTAATCAGATTGTGAGATCGCGTTACTGTTAAAGGTATTGGTCTCAATAAACCCAGCCCTGGCTTCAACATATTTCCGGTGGATATCCAAAATCACATCAGGCCGGCTCAGGTTGAGAAGATCATGATTGCCCTTTAACGGAATACGATGATTTTCCAATTCCGGCATCCGGTAATCCGATTCAGTAAGGTTCACCTTCTGAATCATGGTGCCCATGGCACCGTCGAGGATCCTGATCCCGGTACTCAGGGCTGCCCTGATCCGGTCGTAGCTGGGATGCTTTGTCATTTTTAATCGATTCTGCCTGTCCAGGCAATAAAGATGTTTAGCTTTCTGATAAGGCTTTTGAGTTTGTACAGGTTCTCGAGCCGGATACGGCCAATCACAAAGTTATGATCCGGACCGGTATATTTTTCGGTGATACTCTCAAAATCAAAATGACTGAGATCCACCAGGTCATGATATCTCAAATATATCTCAATCGTAACCTCTCTGGTATACATCGGAGGCGTGAAAAAGTTCAGTTTTTTATACTCGTAGCGGTATTGATGCTTGCGGGCCGTAATATCCGAAAGTACTGCCGATCCGGTTGGAAATGCACCGGCGCCTTTTCCGAACATGAACTGCTTGTCATAGAACTGCCCTTCGATGATCACCCCATTGTATTCATCCTCCACGTTGTAGATGTATTCATCCGAACTCACCAGCTTGGGCAGGACAAACATGCTGAACTTTTTACCGTTCACTTTATTGACCTGAGCTACCAGCTTGATTTTCTTCCCCTTTTCCAGGGCATACCTGATATCATGATCAGAAATATTGCTGATCCCGTAATGGAAAACCTCACCGGGTGCCACCAGGGAACCAAAGCCATGGAGCCCCAGGATGATCAGTTTGTACATGCTGTCAAATCCGTCGACATCGAATACCGGATTACTTTCGGCGAAGCCCAGTTCCTGGGCATGCCTGAGAGCCTTCCCATAATCCCAGTTTTGCTGGAAGATCCTGGTCAGTATGAAGTTGGATGATCCGTTCAGTATGCCCGTTATCGACTGGAGGAGATCATTGTCATAGTATTCCTCGAGGTTCCTGATTACCGGAATGCTACCGCAGGCGGACGCGTCATAGAGAAGGGCCACATTATTCTCCTGCTGGATCCTGATCAGTTCATCGAGGTGATGGGCCAGCATGTTTTTGTTGCCTGATACCACGGATTTACCATTCAGTAAGGCTGTTTTAACGATTTCGTAAGCCGCCTCCGCATCATCGATAAGCTCCACGATCAGGTTTATCTCCGGATCATTGAGAAGGACCGACGGATCGACGGTAAGGTGATCAGGATGGAGGTCCCTCTTTTTATCCGGATGTTTGACGCATATTGATTTGATGACCGCATCAGCGGTTTGCACCTCCTGGAGCACTTTGTAAAGGCCCTGTCCTACTACTCCGAATCCGAACAGACCAATGACCAGTTTGCCACTCTCTTTGGTTTTCATATGATGTTTAGTTTATTACAGGTTTAATAATGCTGGTAAGCTTCTCTACCTCAATCAGAAACCCATCATGACCATACAATGAGCCGATCTCATGATAGGTGCCTTTCTGAACATGCCGGGCAATCAGCTGCTGCTCTTCAGGTGGAAATAAAAGGTCGCTGGAGATCCCAACTGCAATGGTTTGAGCCGTTATTTTCCCAAGAGCCTGCTCTACGCCTCCCCTGCCCCGGCCGACATTTTGTGAATCGAGCGAACGGGAAACGGAATAATAGGAATAGGCAGTGAATCTGCGGTCAAGCTTGATGCCCTGATACTGCTGATAGGAGATTGCTTTGAAGTTTTCGATCTTTTCCTCATCGGGATCCGACTGGGTTTGCTCATAGGTGCTCCTGTTCCGGTAACTGAGCAGCGCTGTGGCCCGGGCAGCCCTCATGCCGGCCGAACCGCCGTCGGGTTCATTTCCGGCAAAGGTAGGATCGGCCATCAGCGCCATCCGCTGGGCCTCATTAAATGCAATCCCCCAGGCAGAAGCTTTCGCATTGGTCGCAACCGGGGCAATAAACCTGAACAGATCAGGTTCCATGATCGCCCACTCCAGGATTTGCTGGCCACCCAGTGATCCCCCTATTCCAAGGTGGATTTTCCTGATGCCGAGAAATTTCTTCAGTTCCTGATGGGCTGCCACCATGTCCCTGACCGTTATCAGGGGAAAATCATTCAAAAATGGCTGACCTGTCTCAATATTCACTGACAGCGGTCCGGTGGTACCGTAGCATGAACCGAGTATGTTGGCGCAGATAATGAAATACTTGTCGGTATCCATCAGCAATCCCGGACCCACCATTCCCGGCCACCAGTCATAAACGTCGGAATTGGCAGTCAGTGCATGGGCCACCCAGATTACATTATCCAGGGTTTCATTGAGTTTTCCGAAGGTATGGAATGCAACCTGGTACTTATTCAACACCCTTCCGCATTCGAGAGTCAACGGCTTATTGAACTCGAAGATGTGTGGTTCCAGTTGTGTCATAGGGAATTGATTGCCTGTTCAAAATCCTGAATAATATCGTCGATGTGCTCAAGTCCCACCGAAACCCTGAACATATTGGGATGAACCCCGGCAGCCAGCTGATCCGTTTCAGAAAGTTGCTGATGCGTTGTGGCCGCGGGCTGGATGATCAGGGTTCTGGTATCGCCAACATTGGCCAGGTGACTGACAATTCCGAACTTTTCAACCAAGTGGCGGTTACGTTGCTTGTCGCCTTTCAGGATAAATGACAAAACACCACCGTAACCATTTGTGAGATATTTACTTGCGATAGAATGATTGGGATCGCTCTTCAATCCCGGATAACTGACGCTTTCAACTTTCGGATGGTTTTGAAGCCACTCTGCCAAGGCCAGGGAATTCTCGCAATGACGGTCGACCCTGAGGGATAAGGTTTCTACCCCCTGTAGGAGCAGAAACGCATCCAAGGCGCTGATGGAGGGTCCGAAATCGCGGAGTCCGATAGTCCGGAGCCGGACAATATATGCCTGATTCCCAAATCTTTCATACCAAGGAATTCCATGATATTCAGGGCTGGGCTCGGTGATCTGCGGAAATTTGCCATTATTCCACGAGAAATTACCGCCATCAATCACAACGCCCGCAATGGTACTGCCATGACCACCGATCCATTTGGTGGCAGATTCCACCACAATATTGGCACCGTGCTGAATGGGTTTGCAGAGGTAACCACCTGCGGCGAAGGTATTATCCACGATCAGAGGGATTCCATACTTAGCCCCCAACTTTGCAAATGCCTCAAAATCAGGAATTGAGAACCCTGGGTTACTGATGGTCTCAACATACAGACCTCTCGTATTCTCATCTATCAGGGATTCAAAGTCCGGTACTTTATCGGATTTTGCCAGCCTCACCTCTATGCCCAGATTCCGGAAACTATGCTTGAACTGTGAAACAGTCCCTCCGTAGAGGTAGGGTGAGGAAACCAGGTTCTTACCAAAACTGATGATGTTATTGATGGCAAGGAACTGCGCGGCATGGCCGGAGGAAACCGCCAGGGCCCCCACTCCTCCTTCAAGGGCGGCAATTCGCTTCTCAAAAACATCCACTGTCGGATTTCCGATCCGGGTATAAATATATCCGGGTTCAGTGAGTTCAAATAATCCGGCAGCATGATCAGCATCCCTGAATACATAGGAGGTTGACTGATAAATCGGGACAGCCCTGCTAAGGGTATCGGAATCGGGTTTGTGCCCGGCGTGTATCTGAAGAGTTTCGAATTTCATGATGAAATGGTTGAAATGGTTGAATTGGTTGAAATGGTTGAAATGGTTGAATTGGTTGGTCTTTAGGGGAGATCAAGGTATGTCAAAAACTTCCTGACGCCCTCAAGCCCTAATGCCCTTAAGCCCTTAAGCCCTTTTCCTGATTAGGGGGTAAACTGGAACCAGCCTACCCCAAAAGCATTAACATATCCATCATCCGGAGGGTGGAGGAAACGATATGTGTATGTGCTTTGGTGTACATATCTCTGGGATAGTGGCTGCGAAAATAGAAATTAGTTTTGGAAAAGGCAAAATATTATTTTTACCCGGCTGAAACAACCTGACCGTTGATTTGTACTTACACTAATTTTAATCACCCGCTATGATTGCTGGAATTCTCAAGGAGGGTCCCGGAGAGAACCGGGTCATCATGTTACCCGAAACGGTAGCTGACCTCATCAGAAAAAAAGTTGAAGTTTGGGTTGAAACCGGTGCAGGTGACACTGCATATGCTTCGGATGACCTTTACACGTCGACCGGTGCTTTAATAAAGAAAAGGGAGGAGATTTTTGCTGGTGCAGATGTTCTCCTTCAGATCAGTGCTCCGGAAGAAAAAGAGATGAAGAGCCTGAATCAGAAGCAGGTTTGGGTCGGAGTTCTTAATCCCCTGGGAAACAAGGAGCTGGTACAAAAACTTCTGGATCTGAACCTTACCACTTTCAGTCTGGATGTAATTCCCAGAACGACCAGGGCTCAGGCGATGGATATCCTGTCGTCCCAGGCCACCTCGGCAGGTTACCGCGCGGTACTGGATGCTGCCATGCACCTCCCAACTTTCTTCCCGATGTTCATGACTGCGGCGGGTACAATTACCCCGGCTAAGGTTTTGATCCTGGGAGCCGGTGTGGCCGGGTTGCAGGCCATCTCAACCGCCAGGCGCCTGGGAGCAAAGGTGGAAGCCTTTGATGTGAGGGCAGCCGTAAAGGAGGAGGTTGAAAGTCTGGGTGCAAAATTCATTGAGGTTGAGGGAGCCCGGGATGAGGCTTCAGCCGGCGGTTACGCCGTAGAACAGACCGATGAGTATAAAAGGAAACAGCAGCAGGCGGTTCATGACCATGCTGTAAAAAGTGATGTCGTGATCTGTACCGCTCAGATACCCGGCAAACCGGCTCCGAAGCTTTTGCTGCGTGAAACTGTAGAAGCCATGAAACCAGGTTCTGTTGTTATTGATCTTGCGGCTTCAACCGGTGGAAACTGTGATCTGACCGTTGATAACAAGACCGTCGATCACCATGGGGTCAGGATTGTCGGCCAGTCGGCCTACCCGTCCACCCTGCCAAAGGATTCGAGTAAAATGTTCGGCAAGAATGTGCTCAATTTCATCAGCCTTATGATCACTCCGGAGGGAGGGTTGAACCTCAATTTTTCGGATGACCTGATCAGCGGGACATGCGTTACCCATCAGGGGCAGATATATAATCCGAGAGTTAAAAGCTTATTTTAAAACACAAGCATCATGGAAGGAATACTAGAGTTCATCTATGTCTATAAGGAGGCAATTTTCATTATTGCCTTGTCCATCCTGCTGGGGATTGAGGTAATCTCCCACGTCCCGGCTATCCTGCATACCCCGCTGATGTCGGGAGCCAACGCCATTCACGGCGTTGTGATCATCGGTGCCATCATAGTGATGGGACATGCGGATACCACTGCCTCACTGATTCTGGGATTTCTGGCGGTTGTGCTGGGTACCCTCAATGTGGTCGGCGGGTTTGTAGTAACCGACCGAATGCTTGACATGTTTAAGAAAAAGCCTAAAAAAGCCTGATTATGAATACACTGATTGAATTTACCAGATCCCTGACTTTCACGTTGGGGGATTCCGTTTTGGAAATCAGCTATCTGATCGCTTCGGTGTTGTTCATTTTCGGCCTGAAGATGCTGAGCCACCCTGAGACAGCCAGAAGAGGGAATTTCCTCGCAGCCATCGGGATGTTCCTGGCCATTGTATGCACCATTCTGTTCCATAAAAAGGATGGTGAACCGATTGGTCATATCGGACTGATCCTCATTGCAATCGTCATTGGAACCATTATAGGATGGGCGATCGCCAAGAAGGTCAAGATGACAGCGATGCCCCAGCTGGTTTCATTCTTCAATGGTATGGGTGGAGCTGCAGCTGCACTGATTTCCTTGATGGAGTTTCCAAAAATGGCTCCTGAGCTGATCGAAAAACATGGAATGTTCAACGGTCATGCCGTGGCTATCCTGCTCGGACTTGTGATCGGAAGTGTATCATTTGCAGGAAGCATGATCGCCTTCGGAAAACTGGCCGAAAAGATCGGAGACCCGAAGCTGAAATTCATGCGGTTCATCAATCTGTCTTTTCTGGCCGGTATCCTGATATTTGTGGTAGTTATCCTGGCCCAGGGGCATACCCAGCCCGCCGACATAGCCTGGATGGCATATTTACTGCTAGGTTTCTCACTGATTTACGGGATCACCTTTGTGATGCCAATCGGGGGGGCCGATATGCCGGTGGTCATTTCACTTCTGAACTCCTTTACCGGTGTTGCTGCTGCCATGGGAGGTTTCCTTTACAACAACCAGGTTATGTTAACCGGAGGTATCCTGGTAGGTTCGGCAGGTACGATCCTGACGGTGCTGATGTGCAAAGCCATGAACCGCTCACTGCTCAATGTAATCATCGGAGCGTTTGGGGGAGGCGGAGCTGCTGCGAATAAAGAAGCCGGCACCATTAAGGAGATCAGCATCAGTGATGCCGCCGTGCTCCTGAGCTACAGCCAGAAGGTGGTGATCGTTCCGGGTTACGGTCTTGCCGTTGCACAGGCCCAGCATATCTGTCACGAGATGGAAAAACAGCTGGAGGAGAAAGGCGTGGATGTCAGATATGCCATCCATCCGGTTGCCGGCCGTATGCCCGGCCACATGAACGTCCTTCTCGCTGAAGCCGATGTGCCCTATGACAAACTTGTTGAGAGTGACGATATCAATCAGGATTTGCCTAATGTTGACGTGGTGGTTGTGATTGGCGCCAATGATGTTGTTAACCCAGCCGCCGTTGATGATCCATCCAGTCCGATTTACGGCATGCCGGTAGTGAGGGTGTGGGAAGCCAAGAGTGTTATCGTCATGAAGCGAGGCATGGGCAAAGGATATGCTGCCATCGAGAACTTCCTGTTCTTCAACACCAAAACCCGGATGCTCTTTGGCAATGCCAAGGACAGTATACAGAAGCTGATTGGGGAGATTAAGAATTTATAGAGGCGAGAGAACAATTAATCGATCAGGATCTGAAGTTCGCGGGGTTCTTTCCAGCGGCCGCCGGTGAAATCGGGGAACTTGACGGGAATAGAGCCGAGTTCGACAGAGATTTCTGAGAGCGGGGTTACGGCGCACCAGGAAGCCAGATCATATACATCCATGTCGAGCTGAACTCCGCGGTTCAGGTTATCAATAAGCCTGTAGATTTCAACGAAATCCATTCCGCCGTGTCCGCCGTACTTATCGATCTCTGCCCTGAGCCTGGTCCAGATCGGGTGATCATACTTCTCTTTATAGGCTTTGTAATCCTCATCCTTGAGCCAGTCATGACCCTTTTCGCCAATACAGAGGCGACTCGGATACCCTTCATGGTAAGCCTTTGTGCCGGCCAGGGAGTTTTTCCTCGAATAGGGCCTTGGCGTCACAATATCATGATAAACATGGATCATTTTTCCCTGGGCGGTCTTGATCAGACTCGTGTTCATATCCCCATGCTTAAAATCCGTCCGGTTGTAAAACTCGTTGGAAGGATTCACCGTTTTTGAATATTCTGTCATCGATGCCTGGGGTGAACTCATCGATACAATGGTTTCCATGCGGTCACCGCGGTCGATATTCATATATTGCGTAACCGGACCCAGGCCGTGGGTTGGGTAAAGGTTCCCATCCCGGGCAGCATTGTGCCGGATGCGCCATTTGTTATAATACGAATCATCGAAGAGCATACTCCTCAGATTGTGAATATAGGCCCCTTCGGCATAGGTGATGGTTCCGAACACTCCCTTGCGTGCCATATTCAGGAGCCACAATTCTTCGTTGCCATAGCAGCAGTTTTCAAGCTGCATGCAGTTACGCTGGGTTTCCTCGGCGGTTCTTACCAGATCCCAGCACTGCTCAAGGGTAATGGCTGAGGGTACTTCGATCGCCACATGCTTACCGTTGCGCATGGCCTCAAAGGCCATCGGGGCATGGTCTTCCCATGGGGTAAAGATCAGAACCAGGTCAATGTCGTCCCTTTTGACCAGTTCTTTCCAGGCAGTCAGGCTTCCCTTGTAAACCACTGGTTTCTGACCACGTTTTTTGAGGCGCTCTTCAGCGGCATTTGCATATCGCTCCTGTACGTCGCAGATCGCAACGATTTTTGCTTTATCCGGACACACGGCATCCACCAGGGTGGTCATGCCCGAGCCCCTGTTTCCCAAACCTATAACCCCCACCCTCACCTGTTTGATCGGGTCAGTTTTCAATCCAATTACCGACTTTCCGGTTGTGGCAGGCTGTTGTGAAATCCTGTCGATGATCTCTTCAATTTCCGGTAGCTGTCCGCTGCGCCCCAGTGAAGGTATACCCATAAAAGCACCTGTCAATGCTGAAATCCGCAGGAAAGACCGGCGGTCAAATGAACCTTTCATATTGGTATGGTTTAGTGATGCGATAAAGTTAACCAGCGGGCCTATAACATCCAAACAAACTTTTTTTTGGTAATGTTCTCTCTTGAATGTTAAAAGTGTATTTTTAACAATTATTAAAACTAAACACCTATGGTCGGTTTTCATTGGCTGGATTGGGCAGTACTGGGATTGTTCTGCCTTGCGCTCATCGGGATTGTCGTTTGGGTGAGCCGGATGAAGGAGGAAACTTCCTCAGATTATTTCCTTGCAGGCCGGGATGCAACCTGGATTGCAATCGGTTCCTCGATATTTGCATCGAATATCGGATCGGAGCACCTTGTTGGCCTGGCAGGAGCAGGTGCCTCCACGGGCATGGCCATGGCACACTGGGAGATGCATGGCTGGCTGATCCTGATCCTGGGTTGGGTTTTTGTCCCCTTCTATGCCCGGTCGGGGGTGTTTACAATGCCCGAATTTCTGGAAAAACGGTATAACAGAGGAGCCCGTTCCTTCCTGTCAATTATCTCTCTGGTTAGTTATGTCCTTACCAAGGTTGCCGTAACGGTTTATGCGGGCGGAGTTGTTTTCAAACAGGTTCTTGGAATCGAATCTTTCATGGGTATTGATTTCTTCTGGATCAGCGCGATAGGCCTTGTGGTACTTACCGGGGTCTACACTGTGATCGGAGGGATGAAATCAGTTCTCTATACCAGTATTTTGCAAACCCCTGTCCTGCTTATCGGCTCTATCGTCATTCTGGTCGTCGGCCTCACAAAATTGGGCGGATGGCATGAGATGATGGAGATATGCCGTCAGAACACCACCCCGCTGGGAGATTCAATGACGAGTCTGATCCGTTCAAAGGACGATCCCCAGTTCCCATGGACCGGTGTACTTCTCGGATCAGCCATCATCGGATTCTGGTACTGGTGTACAGATCAATATATTGTACAGAGGGTGCTATCGGGTCGCGACCAGAAACAGGCACGCCGGGGCGCCATCTTCGGAGGCTACCTAAAGCTCACGCCGGTATTCATTTTCCTGATCCCGGGAATGATTGCCTATGCCCTGAATCAGAAAGGGTTAATGACTCTTACAAGCTCAGATGCCGCCTTCCCGACCATGGTTTCCAATTTGTTGCCGATCGGTCTGAAAGGGGTTGTTGTAGGAGGTCTTCTTGCCGCCCTGATGAGTTCCCTGGCTTCGCTGTTCAACTCCTCAGCCACCCTTTTCACGGTTGACTTCTATCAGAAATATAAACCTCAGGCCCCTGAAAAGGAACTAGTTAAGGTCGGCCGAATCGCCACTGTGGTAGTCACAATTCTGGGGGTTTTATGGATCCCTGTCATGAAAAACCTCGGTCAGGTTCTCTATCAGTATCTTCAGGACGTTCAATCCTTGCTTGCCCCCGGTATTGCCGCAGTGTTCATGCTTGGGGTATTCTGGAAGCGGGCTTCAGCCCAGGGCGGACTCTGGGGTCTGATTATAGGTTTTGTTCTTGGCATGACCCGTTTAACCCTGAAAATCTTCCAGGACTCTGTCAATCCAGACGGTTTCCTGTTCAAAACCTTCCTGGCACCCAACTGGCTGCACTATTGCATTTATCTGTTCTTTATCTGCATAGCCGCCATTGTGATTATCAGCCTGCTGACTCCCAGATTGCCGGAAGAGCGGCTGACTGGTCTCACCTATTTTTCATCCACCCCTGAACAGAGGGCTATCACAAGGGCCAGCTATGACAAATGGGATATCATCAATTCTGTGATCATCCTGGCCGTTGTCATCGGTTTCTATGCTTATTTCTGGAATTAACCTGATATGAACCATCCATACGTCATTGGGCTTGATTTCGGCACCGACTCCGTCAGGGCCGTTATCATTGATTCTTCAAACGGCAATGAGATTTCTTCGGCCGTTTCATGGTATCCCCGCTGGAAGCAGGGGCTCTATTGCACTACGTTAAAGAATCAGTACCGTCAGCATCCGCAGGATTACCTGGATTCCATGATCCGGGTGATCCGTGAAGCGATATCCAAAGCTCCGGCCGGATCCTCCGGGAACATAGCTGGTATCTCTTTTGACACCACAGGATCCACTCCGGTCCTGGTCAACCGTGAAGGAACACCTTTGGCCATGACCGAAAGGTTCAAGGAAAATCCGAATGCCATGTTCATCCTGTGGAAAGATCACACGGCAATTCAGGAAGCCAATGAGATCAATGAACTCACAAAAAAATGGGATACCGATTACACCCGTTTTGAGGGGGGGATCTATTCTTCGGAATGGGTGTGGGCAAAAGTTTTGCATGTCCTGCGTGAGGATCCTGAGGTGAGGTCTGAGGCCTGGTCATGGGTTGAGCATTGCGACTGGATCCCGGCTATCCTTACCGGCAAAGTCAGGCCGGAGGAGTTAATCAGAAGCCGTTGTGCTGCCGGGCATAAGGCCATGTGGCACGAAGAGTTTGGCGGGTTGCCATCCGAAGAATTTCTGGAAGCCCTCGATCCGTTACTCAAACCCTACCGAAAAAGGCTGTTCACAAAAACTGAACCCGCTGATTTCAGAGTTGGCTCTATGAATGAAGAATGGCTTCAGATCCTGGGGTTAACAGGAAACATTGCCATCGGTGCCGGTGCTTTTGATTGTCACATGGGAGCTGTTGGCGGTGGTATTGAGCCTTATTCACTTGTGAGGGTCATGGGCACATCCACCTGCGATATTCTGGTGGCGCCCTATAAAGATATGGAGGGCAAGCTGGTAAGGGGTATCTGCGGCCAGGTGGATGGTTCGGTGGTACCCGGAATGGTTGGCCTGGAGGCTGGTCAATCGGCATTCGGCGATGTGTATGCATGGTTTAAGCGACTGATGGAATGGCCGTTAAAACACATAGAAGATCAGATTCTCAAAGAAAAACTGTCGGACCACCTTCTTGAGAACCTCACAAAAGAGGCTATGAAGCTGCCCGATGATGATACCATTCCGCTGGCCAATGACTGGTTCAACGGCCGAAGGACACCCGATGCTGATCAGACGGTGAAGGCCACGATCAGCGGCTTAACCCTTGGAACAGACGCACCTATGCTGTTCAAAGCTTTGGTGGAGGCTACTGCATTTGGCAGTAAGGCCATTTCCGAGCGTTTCAGGGAAGAAGGCATTCCGATCAGGGAAGTGATTGCTATCGGTGGTGTTGCCAAGAAATCGCCCTTGGTGATGCAGATCCTGGCTGATGTGATGAACATGGAGATCCGGGTGGCCTCAGCCCACCAGGCTTGTGCCCTTGGAGCCGCCATGTTTGCCGCAACGGCAGCCGGCATATATCCGACAGTTGAAATGGCCATGGCGAATATGGGTCAGGGGTATGATGCCACATATAAACCCGATTCCAAAAAGGTAAAATTTTACGAAGCAAAATACAGCAGATATCTGGAGTTGTCATATTAAAGAATATCATGCTGATTTTGTTAAAAAAAAACAGGAATATTGAGAATACTGATAATGGAGTACTTAGGCACTCGTTTCACCTACCTACATCGTTTGAAAACTGGTATTTTCATGGAAACTATTTGTCGGTATGTATTTCATATTAATTTTGTCTTAATATAGATTGAACCTTTTGCAATTATTCCATAAAACCTGACTCGGAACTATTGACTATTAACCCATTATTTAATAGTGCATTTTTTATGTTTAACCAAATACTATTTCCTATGAGTAGCAAACTATGCTTGAAGAGATGCATCACCTTCGCGGTGACGGCATTCTTTGTGTTCGCAAGCGTTTACGCACAGCAGCTCAAGGTAAGCGGTAAGGTCACCGATTCCGGGACCAATGAAACGCTGCCGGGGGTTAACGTTGCAGTAAAAGGCACCACTACCGGTGTTGCTACCGATGTTAACGGGAACTATTCGATTTCCGTTAACAGAGGCAGTGTGCTTGTGTTCTCGTTCCTGGGTTATACACCACAGGAAATCACGGTTGGCAGTAACACCACCATTAACGTTGCCCTCATTTCAGAGGCCACCGAACTTGGTGAGGTTGTTGTTACCGCTCTGGGTATCCGCAGGTCGCAGAAGGCCCTGGGGTATGCCGTCAGTAAGATCGATGCCAAGGAGATCACGAAAGTAGGTTCTCCCAACTTCGGTTCGGCTCTGTACGGTAAAGCTTCTGGTGTAAGGATTTCAACCGCTCCCGGTGGTGCAACGAGTGCTGTTGCCATCAACATCAGGGGTATGAACTCCATCAACTTCAGCAGCCAGCCTCTGATCGTTGTGGACGGTGTTCCGATCCGTAACGGTGAAGCAAACAACAATGGTTACTGGGGTGACCAGCGTATCCGCGGTAACGGTCTGATCGACATCAACCCGCAGGATATCGAAGACCTTTCGATCCTGAAGGGCGCTTCCGCTTCCGCTCTGTACGGATCAGAAGCAGCCAACGGTGTTATCGTCATCACCACCAAAAAGGGTGTTCGCGGAAAAGGTCTGGGTGTTGAAGCAAACTACACCTACATGACTGAAACCCCGACCTCCCTGCCGCCTTTCCAGAATGAGTACGGTCCTGGTTATGACATGGGAACCAACATGGGATCATTCGGCTCAGATGCAGACGGATGGCTGAAAGTCAACAATCCGAAATATTATGATCCGGCCAGTGGTACTTACAAAACCTACAGCGGTGAAATTTACCGCCCGATCTACAGGGCTTATGCTCAGTTCGGTCCGAAATTCGACGGCCGTGATGTGATTGGCTGGGATAACCAGATTCATCCCTATGTAGCTCAGCCTGACAACTACAAGAATTTGTTCCAGAATGGTTTCAATTCCACAGCTAACGTTGCCGTAAGCAAAGCCGGTGATTTCGGAAGCTTCCGTTTCGCTTACAGCCGCATGGATTACAAAGGCACCCAGCGTGGTGGTGACCATAACAAGAACAACTTCAACATCAACTCGACGCTCAACCTTCACAAGAACCTGAAGATTGACCTCAAGATGAACTACATCAACCAGTACACGTTGAACCGTACTTACAAGATCAGCCGTATTACCAATAACTACGGTGGTTTCCTCAGCCGTTTCGACAACGCAGACTGGTATCTGAACAACTATCAGACCTCAAAAGGCTACTATTTCCGTACCGGCAGCCAAGCCAGCGCCACTCCGGATGAGAACCTCCAGTATAATATGAGAGCTACTGACCTTCTCAATTTCCTCTGGAGAACCATGAGGGAACAAAACGAGGAGTATCAGGATCGTCTGATCTCAAGTGCAACTGCGACCTGGACGATTTTCGACGGTTTGACTTTCCGGGGCCGGTTGGGTAATGACTTTACCTCCATCACAACCGAACAGCGCAGTCCGAACTCAGTTCCGATCTCCCTTGGAAATTCGGGCGGTTTCAGCATGAGTCAGGAAAAATATTCCACCACCTATACGGACGCCTTGTTAACTTATGACAAGAAGTTCGCTCAGGATTTCGGTGTTATTTTGAATGCAGGCTTCACTAGCCGCCGCGAAGTGTACAAATCCACCGGCGCATGGACTGTCGGAGGTTTGAGCACCGAAAACTGGTTCCACCTGAAAGCAAGTGTTAACAACGGATCTGCAAACGGCAGCGCTTCCTATACCGAACTGCTTAAGTATGCATTCCTTGGTACCGCCAGCTTCAGCTACAAGGACTTTGCATTCGTTGAATTCACCGGTCGCCAGGAATCCTCATCGACCCTGCCTCCCGGTTCGAACACCTTCTTCTACCCCTCAGTTAACGGTAGCTTTGTATTCTCCGATGCATTCGAACTGCCCAGCGCAATCGACTTCGGTAAGGTACGTGTTGGTTGGGGTATCGTAGGTAACGCACCTCCGCTCTATGCAGCCAACAACGCCTACAACCAGGGTTCAATCAACGGCATCGTTTACAACAGCGTATCAAGCAGCTACGGTAACGATAAGATCCGTCCGGAAGAGAAGCATGAATTTGAAGCCGGTTTGGAAATGAAGTTCTTCGGCAACCGTCTCGGTTTTGAAGCCAACTTCTACCGTAACCGTATCGTTGACCAGATCCTTTGGCTGTCAGTTCCGAAAACTGTTGGTGCCAGCAGCATGCTGACCAACGTTGGTGAATTGAAGAACGTAGGTTTCGAAGCATCGATTTACGGCACTCCCGTTCAGACCAAAGATTTCCGTTGGGATATCCGCACCAACTTCTCGCTTAACCGCAACGAAGTTGTCAGTCTGATGGAAGGTGTTGACCGACTGACCCACAGCAATCTTGACGCAGGTGCAGCACTCATCGTTTCCGAACCCGGTAAACCAATGGGTGATATCATGTGCTATCTGCCAAAAGAAGACGGCAACGGCAACCTGATTGTTGATCCGGCTGATGGTCTTTATCAGATTGACTTCACCGAAATGAAAACCGTTGGTAACGTAATGCCAAAAATCGTCGGTGGTCTTGGCAACTATCTGGAATACAAGAAGTTCTTTGTTGATTTCACCATTGACTACAACTTTGGCGCTAAGGTTATTTCGTTGGCAGGTCAGTACATGAAAGGTGCCGGTATGTTTGAGGAAACCCTGCAGTACAGGGATGCAGCTCACGGTGGAACAGCCTATTATATTGATGATAATGGCAAGAAGATCGCCGGAACTGCTCCTTCAGGCAAAAAACAGTTCAATGACGGTGTTATTCTTCCCGGCGTATTACCTGATGGAACCCAGAACAATGTTATTGTTGATGCAGCCAGTTATTATCTGAATACTTATACCTGGGGTGCAAACCCGGCATGGGGTATTCCTTACAGCCGTTACGATGACGCTGTTAAGAAAAATGACTACATCAAGTTCAGGGAATTGTCTGTTGGCTATACCCTTCCGGACAATTTTGCAAAGAAACTGGGTTGCAACAACCTGCGTATTGCGCTCGTAGGCGGAAACCTCTTCTATCTGTATCGCACTCACAAACAGTTCGACCCCGAAACAACCATCGGTACCAACTGGCTGAATGCTGCAATTGTTGATGGTTCATCCATTGCTTCGAGAAGCCTTGGTTTCTCAATCCGTGCAAGCTTCTAATCAAGAGATAAATACTTAGAAATATGAAAAAGAGAATCTATATAGCACTGATGGTTTTCGCCTCTGCAGCTATGCTATTCAATAGCTGCAAGAAGAGCGAACTGGAGGAACTGTACACGGATCCGGGTAAGTCCTCCACTGCGACCGTTGAGAATTACCTCACAGGACTTCTGGCAAGCGCTAACGAAGTTGTTCTTCCCTGGTACTGGAGGTTTTTCGTTGTGGAACAGCCCACTATGGGTCACTACACCCAGACCATGGGCTGGCTGAATGGTAAAGACCAGTATATCCCGCCGGCCCAGGCAATGGACTGGAGATGGGAACAGTATTACAACAACGTCATGACCAATTACAGAGTCATGGAGGTACTGTATGGCAATCTGCCTGAAAGCTCCCAGGCCGAATACAGGATTTTCATGCTGGCGGCTAAGATCTTCTTCTATGATCAGACCCAGCAGATGGTTGACCTTTTCGGAAGCATACCGTGGAGTGAAGCCGGCAAGATCCGTCAGATCGGTAACCTCGATGAGGCTCTTCCGAAATATGATGATGGCAAGGAGATATATGACGCAATGATTGCTGACCTTGAGGCCGTTGCAAATGAACTGTCCGAAATCCAGGTTCCGACCTTCTACGCCGGACTGTTCAAAACCAAAGATTTCCTTAATGGCGGAAGTGTTCTGTCGTGGCAGAAATATTGCAACTCACTGCGCCTGAGGATTCTTCTCCGTGTATCGGATGTTGAAACCGATGCCGGCACCAAAATCGCAGCAATTCTTTCGAATCCGTCGAAATATCCGGTTATCGAAGGCAATGCCGATGCCATTATGCATGATGCAGGTGGTCCTGACATGTATGCAACCACTTCCAGTAAGACCGGCGGTATCCGTCAGGCTATGGAAACCTGGGGTCAGTATGACATTGCTCCCTTTGCAGTGGTTAAATTCATGAAGGATAACAACGACCCGAGGCTGGATGCCATGTTCGATCCGAACAAAAATGGCGAATTTGTAGGTTTGGATCCACAACTCGACGCTACGGTTCAGAACACAAAACTGAGCGAGAACCTGGTTTCGCGTTATGACACATCCTCCTTTACCCGTAACAACCTGTTCCCCGGATTCATCATTACTGCTGCAGAAGTGAGCTTCATGAAAGCTGAAGCTTACCAGCGCGGATGGGCTTCCGGTGATGCAAAAGCTGCTTACGAGAAAGGCGTTGAACAGTCAATCGAGCTCTACTATAACATCAACGGTACCGGTGATTATCGTGCACCTCTGGCCAAACCAACTGCTGGAGACGTTACTTCTTACCTGAACCAGGCTGGTGTTAAGTGGGACGGCAACGCCGACAAGATTGGCCTGATCGCAACCCAGAAATGGCTGAATACGGGTCTGGCACAGCTGCCGCAAACCTGGGCTGAATGCCGCAGGCTTGATATGCCCGCATTCACCTTCCCGGCTGACCCGACCAGCCAGCAGGCTGCTCCTCCGGTTCGCTGGTTGTATCCGCAGACTGAAAAAGACCTCAACGGCACCAACTATGCCGCTGTTAAGTCACAGGATGACCTGAACGTTAAAATCTTCTGGGATACCAAGTAAGCAAGGCGAAAGAAGATAGGCGAAAGAATAAAGATGAGTTTGGCCGGGCAAATGCCCGGCCTTTCTTTTTGCGGCATCTCGCCAAGCTAGCTTGGCGGCAGCCGTAAAAAACTAAAGCCTGCTTCGCAGATCGCGTTGCAGGCTTTTGGCGGAGAAAGAGGGATTCGAACCCCCGGTACCCGTAAGGGCACAACGGTTTTCAAGACCGCCGCATTCGACCGCTCTGCCATTTCTCCATGCGGCAAAAATATAAATCTTTACTGAATTTCCTCCTATCTCCCAAAATATGAATGCGCCGGGAAGTACCGTCATTACTGAGATCTCATCCATAAATTGGAAAAAAGTGCACAAGATCAGCCAGTTATCAACAAACCCTTGATTTTAACCATCATTTGCCAAAAAAAAGATGCCCAAAATTTGTGTAAAATCAATAATGGCCTAAATTTGTATGACGTTGCAACTATTCACTAACCCATAAAAACTATTGTTTATGAACAAAGCACAATTGATCGATGCCATTGCAAAGGATGCTAACCTTACCAAAGCCGATGCAAAAAGAGCTCTTGATGCATTCGTAAAAACAACTGCAGCTACCCTTAAAGGTGGTGGCCGTGTTGCACTGGTTGGTTTCGGTTCATTCTCCGTATCAAAAAGGAATGCCCGCACCGGCCGTAACCCCCAGACTGGCGCTCCCATTAAGATTGCTGCCAAGAAGGTTGTTAAATTCAAAGCAGGAACTGAACTCACCGGTAAAGTAAAATAACCGGTTACACCTTATTTACAGGGAGTGCTTGCACTCCCTTTTTTTTTCTCCATGAAAGAACTGGTTACCTACTTTTCGCAATTCATCACCGAAAACCGGTTCCGGCTGATGAACCAGGTCTCATCCTTGCGAACGCGATACCTCACCGTGGTCCTGGAAGACATTTTCCAACCTCATAACGCCAGTGCGGTACTGCGGACCTGCGATTGTCTGGGCATTCAGGATATTCATATTATCGAAAACAAGAACAGATACAACCTCAACCCGGATATCGAACTCGGATCAGCCCAATGGCTCAACCTGATCAAGTACTCAGGCGGCATTAATCCGGCACTGGATGCCATCAGGGAACTTAAATCAAAAGGATACCGGATCATCGCAACCACCCCCCATCACGATGACGTTACTCCTGAAAGCTTTGATCTTTACCGCGGACCCGCCGCTCTGGTATTCGGCACCGAAATGAGAGGGATCACTCCTGAGATTATCAGTGAAGCAGATGAGTTCATCAAAATCCCTATGGTGGGATTCACTGAAAGCTTCAATATTTCAGTTTCAGCGGCTATCATCCTGCATACTCTCAGCGAACGCCTGAGACATACGGATATTAAATGGCAATTGTCAGAAAACGAACGGGAGGCTCTTTTAATCAGTTGGTTGCGAAAAACCATCAAGCATTCTGATCAGCTGGAAAAAAGATTTAACTTTATGAATCAAAATCCGGGACCATGCCAATCAAACCTATGAACTGCATCATAATTGAAGATTATGATGAATCCCGACAACTGGTTGAATTTTTTGTACAAAAAACCCGTATGCTTAACCTTACGGGATCTTATGCCTCGGCTGTGGAGGCCATCAATTCAACCGGTCCGGAGGACAGAATAGATTTGGTTCTCCTCGACATCGAGCTACCAGAAATGTCGGGGATGGAATACCTCCGGACTTTGTCAGACAATCCGGTTGTCATTATTCTCTCCGCGCAGGAAAAGTATGCACTGGAAGCCTTTGAATATGATGTCACCGATTATATCCTGAAACCCATTACCTACGCAAGGTTCTATAAAGCCGTTTCCAAAGCCTATACCCAGTGGCGACGCAAACAGAATGTCCAGAAAATTCAGAACGACATATTCGTCAGAAAGGGATCAAGCCTGGTAAAATTAAGCTATGAGGACATCCTCTGGATTGAGGCCATGGAAAATTATGTACTGGTAATCACAGCCAGGGAAAAGATCACCGTACATTTTACCCTTAAGGCTATCATGCAAAAATTACCGCCTGAACAGTTTCTGCAGGTTCATAGATCCCACATCGTCAATATCCACAAAATCAACGAGATCAACCGGACCAGCCTTCTGATCAATTACGGCACTTCCGCTCAGGAGATCCCCGTCGGAAAGTCATACCGCGAACAACTCCTGGCAAGCCTTAACCTGATGTCCCATTGATCACAATGGACCGCTCCAAAGAGTTTTTCCTTCAGTACCTTGGTCAGACATCTCCCTACCCGATCGGTCTTGAAATCGATCATGCAAGCGGTGTATTTGTCTATGATCCAAACGGTAAACGATATTTCGACCTCATCAGCGGATTCTCGGTCAGCAATATCGGACACGGGAACCCGGAGGTGGTTCAGGCAATCAAGGACCAGACAGATAAATATCTCCATACCATGGTGTACGGGGAGTATGTTCAGTCACCACAGGTTAATTACGCCAAAGCACTGATCAGTCAGTTACCTGCGCCGCTGGGACAGGTTTTCTTTACGAATTCAGGGGCAGAAGCGGTGGAGGGAGCCCTCAAACTCGCAAAAAGGTACACCGGACGGCATGAATTGATCTGTTTCAGAAACGCTTACCACGGATCCACTGAGGGCGCATTGAGCGTAATGGGCAATGAAATCTATAAAAGAGCGTTCAGACCACTGATTCCATCAGTTAAAATATTGAATTTCAACAACTTTGAACAGCTTAAAGAGATTTCGTCAGGTACAGCCGCCGTTATTGTCGAACCCATTCAGGCCGAAGCGGGAATCATGACCCCGGCAGAGGGTTTTTTGGAGGCTCTGGCAGGAAAATGCCGGGAGACAGGGACTCTCCTGCTCCTGGATGAGATCCAGACCGGATTCGGCCGTACAGGCCGATTGTTCAATTTCATGTGGTACAAATTTGTTCCTGATATCCTGATCCTGGCCAAAGCCCTTGGCGGGGGCATGCCTTTGGGAGGATTCATAGCCTCCGGAGAAATCATGTCAACCCTGACGCATGATCCGATGCTGGGTCACC